>ERZ1026852.1883-NODE-1883-length-10496-cov-3.768221_pt1 | contig 10496 bp, 6 predicted proteins | sample MGYA00380156_ERZ1026852 | MGnify/ENA primary metagenome ERZ1026852 (study PRJEB33269, sample SAMEA4719792) | human gut metagenome | biome: human-associated habitat; feature: organic feature; material: feces | place: Cameroon | collected 2013-10 ...
GGGCGAGTGCGTGCGCCTTGATGCCATTCACGTTGTTGTAAATCATGTCGGCAAAGTTCTCTCTTGCGTCCACCGTATGCGATGCCTTGTGGCTGATGGATGCGTAAATCTTGAAATGCTGAAAGTCTATCCTTTTCATCGTATCTCTGTTTTTAACTTGAATGATTCAGTATCTGGTATCGGAAGCCGTCCACCTTGCTAATGAGCACGGTCACGCTGTCACCTTCCGCCATTTTGTAGTTTGTGAGGTTCTCATTGTGGTCGTAGATTCCGTCCAGCGTTATGGGTAATGACCCAGCACGCACCCGGAATGTCACAACCGTGGCAAAGTCCTCAGGAAGTTCGGTTAATCCGAATTTTTCAGCCACTGATGACTCGCTTGGAAGCGTTACCTTCACGCCTGACGACTTATCTTTCTTGAAGTACATTAGAATCACGTTGGCCTGCGAGAAATCAACCGAATAAGAAGTCGCATTCGGGTCAAAGGTCAGTATCTTGGCCTTGGTGTTCACAAAGGACGGTGCCATCAGCGCAGCATTTGACCAAATACCGTAGTTCTTAGTTCCGCCTGATACATGGATAAACAGACCGTAATTCGCCTGGTCCAAGCCATAGTTCCCATATGTGTTTGGGTGTTCATTTACGATACGCCCAGTGGCTGTGAACGCACCGCCTGCCGTTCCCGGTATTACATCGTTGCCGAACATCACATAGCCATCATTACCACCCACACGGAAGAAATTGCTATATATGGCGAGGGAACCGCCCTCACCGCTCTGCGTGGCTTCCGATCCGATACGTCCGTTACCTATGGTGAAGCCGCCTATGGTGCCTTTATATGATTCTATTTCACCCGTAAACTTTCCGTTCTTCGCCTCGATGCTGCCATCTTTCAATATCTTGAAATTCTCGTTAGCGGTTACAAGTCCCTCCAGCTGTATATTTGATGCTTTTATCTTAACGCCGTCCTGACCGGCACCGACAAAGGATTTCAGGTTGCCGTCCACATCGATTGCATACAGCCCCGACACCTTGGAGGTAACGATTAAGCCCGTCTCTTCCAGTGCCCGCTCGTCCTTGTCATACACGGCTGCCGATATTTTCACCAGTCGCTCCGACTGCTCAAACAGCGTTTTGTACTTGTACGTCAGCGCCTCAATCTTGTCAGTGCTCAGCACCAGCATATACAGATAGATGTCGCCGTCAAACGCCAGCTTGAAGTCGCCCGTGCCGTTCCACAGTCCGCTGCAGGTGTATTGCACATAGCCGCCGGTAGCAGCGATTTCCTCGCTCACCTCCATACTGTTGAAGTCCGCAAACCCCGTCTTGTCAACATTCTCAAAACCTATCTTCAGCGTGCCGGACTTTGCGCAGCGATAAAAGAAACTCAGATACACTGGCAAGGCTTCCATCTTCCCCTCGCCGTTTGTCGGAAAGGTCGGCACAAAGCGTAGATTCTCATGCTTCTGTCGGATATACTTGTTGCGTATCCGCACCACCTTGCGTCCCATGTCTGTCACCACGCTCGCACCGTCCCCCTTCTTCGATAGTGCTGCGCCGTTGGCCCATATCCACCTGTTGCCGACGAGGAAGAACACCGTCTCATTCTCCGAGTTCCACTTCTCCAGTCCCGAAGCAAACGTCGGGTTGTTCAGATAGCCCTTCTCGCTCAGAAAATCGTTCCTAACGCTGTCGATCGCGCTCTGCACCTTGCCCTCGGTTATCTCAAAACGAGTCTTCACGTCCTCGCCTGTCTCCAACACGAAGGTTCCCTTCAAAAAGGCATTATCCGCATATAGTCCGTTTCCCTTTGGCTGACGGTCTGCCGGAAACTTATCATCCTTAATGCCATCAAGGTTGCCAAGTCTCGCACGCAGACAATTGGCAAAGGTTTTGCCATTCACACCGTCCATCACATCCACTCTCGGCTGACCATCCTCGGTTGCCGATATGAGCACCATATTCTGGCGGTCGGTGTTCGCCGTGTTGCCCATCAGCACACACTCGTCGCCCTCCTTCGGTTCCACGCCCTCGAACTCCTCCTTCCCCACCACGATGCCGGTCTCCGTTACATCGGTCACTTCCACCCAGTAGCTCCGCATATCCTTGCCCGTGAACGTTTGGCAGCGCACCAAATCGTGCTGTACAAACATATTATCCTGCTCGAAGGTGATAAGATAGTGCTCGCCCGATTCCTCCACGGTCTTGATGCGTCCGTTTGCTGCACTCACGCATATCTGGCCGCCCACACTCCTCACCTTCTCAATGAGCAGCTCCATAACGGCCATAGTTTGTCTCACCGTCAGTTTGTCCACCGTCAGGTATGTGCGCCCGTCCTCACCTTTCCACAAATGGAACCCTGCACCAAGCATCCCGTCAACGAACTGTCCCGCGCTCCTTATGCTATCCGAGGTCACGGAGTCAAAGGTCACACCATCAGTCTTTCTCACTGGTTGATTTAGATAGTCGTCAAACTCACGGTAATCCCACTTGTCTGCATTGTCAGCTTCCTTGGCGTGGTCTGCCTCCAGTGCGTGTTTCGACTCATCTGCGTTCACAGCATGGTCTGCCTCCTTCGAGTGGTCAGCTTCTATCGCATGGTCGCTGTCCTTGGCATGGATAGCTTCCTTCGCCAGTTCTGCGATGTCTGCCTTGGCCGCATGCGCAGCCTCCTTCACAGCCATGCCGCCGTAAGCGGTGCCGCTCGTTCTCAGTGCCGACGTACTGCCCTCGTTTTTTGGTTTCTTTATTACCTTGATGTCTATCATTGCTCAATCTCCTTAAGTGTCATTTCTGCATATCCTTCCTCAAGATTGCGACTGATGCCCTGCACGAAGAAGGTTTTATCCATCATGGGATGGCGATAGTGAGCGAACAAACTCACGATGCCACCATCAGTATCCGTCAACTTCTGCGTCATGATAACCCTTGGTGCATGCCACTCTTTGTAATAGTAGTCCACATACAACTGCTCAGGCTTAGCGCTCATACCCCTCGAATAGTCATATACCGCCAACAGTCCCTCTCCTGTCAGCGTGTTCAATGGGGTGCTCATCTTCACGCTGTCCGTCACGTCCAAAGTCTGGCACTCCGCTGCTGTCAGTGCTGAGTTTATCTTCATTTCGATGTCATCCTTCACGTTCACAAAACTCTCCTTTGTGTCGCTCATGTAAACGAGGTCGTTATCACCAGTGTTGTTCACCAGTCCGTTGTCGCTATATATCTTCACTTCAAACTGCTCCACCATGATGCTGCTCACGTGTGCCAGCAGTGGTATCGTTGTACTGTTCCATTTCGTGTGTCTGAACCACGTCTTGTGCCGTCTCGTCACCACGTCCCACAATGCGTTCACTGGTCCCAGGATCATAAACTTAACCCTACCGCTCACTTTATCTGCCTTCTTGATTGGTATCGCTATGCCCTCTGCATCGATGCCGAGCTCATAGTTCACGTTGTTTTGCAAATCGAACTTGGTACCAACTATCTTGTCACCGATTTTCGGGTCAAAACCTATCGTAAAACACTGCTGGTAGTATTCGTCCTCACTGGAACACTCCTCCAGCGTTTTGTACTTCCGCCACTCGAAGTCCGTCACCTGTCCTTCTGTGCCTTTTTCCACAACACACTTATCCCCTATTATCAGCATACATGCCAGCACACCAACCTTTGATATATGGTCGCTGCCGTCTCCAATGGCACTATACTTGAACTCATACAACTGAGGACCGGTATCCGTAAACGGAACAAAGCCGTGGTCTGTAATTATATCCCAGGTAGTCCCCACATTCGGGGTCTCCGTCGCCCACCACTGCTGCGTGTAATAGCGTCCGTCACCATTATTACGACTCGGCACGGTCTTGTGCCACCATGCGTATATCATCGAGGAGTAGTGTATTTGCGCGTAGGTGTCCGTCAGTTTCATCACTGGGTTCAGCACCAGTTTTCCGCTCAACACGATATAGTTAGTCGTGCCCTCGTCTGTAGGTGAAAAGACACCGCCCGTCATACTGCCGTTATACACGGCCCTCGGTATGTCTGCCTTTAGTGAGTTGGCATTCGGATAGGTGGTTGCTTCCTTGTCGTCACAGTTGCCGTTCACACTCACCACTAAGTAGTTCGTCATTTCCACTTTCGATGTCGGAGAGTTGTCCTTACCATCCGTTTTCTTCTCCACCTTACCAAGCGCCATGATAGCAGCGCCTTGGTTCTTCGCCAAAAAGTTCGGCAGTAAATGTTGGTTTCTCCCCTCACTACAGTATTCCTCCATCAGATTACCGCTCCCGCTCTTTGGGAACAGCCACTGACTGTTGTTCATCATCTGCACATACCAGTCAGTCACGCAGCCACCACTATAGGAGGTTTCCTGTCCGTGAGTCATAGCATCAAAGGCAATTATCGCTTTCGTTCCCTCTCCGTCACTACTGTATTCCGTCATGTACTTCTGCTTGTTGCTGAATGGACTTTTCAGCAGATCGTTGTCCAGCGGACTCTCAATCACGCTCTCCATACTCTCCACCTTGGCAGTCAGCATAATTTTATTGTACACCTCGCCTACGCTTATCGTCGTATCGGTGTCTGTCACCAAGCCAGTCACGATGTCCGTTGTCTGCCGGGCCGTCGTCACGCTTGCGCCCGTCAGCAAATCTCGCCAGTAGATGCGTTCGTCACCCTTCACGCTCTCCCAGGAGAACAGATAAAACGTGAACCCATCCTGCACGATGTGAAAATTCAGGTACTTCAGTATCTCCTCCAACACCTCATCCTGCTGCCATACGTCATCCTCCTCATCACCCAGAAAAAGTAACTCGCTTACCGTCAGTTGCCCGAATATCGCATAACGGTTACCAGCCAAATCATCTACAGCCTTACTTCCATCGTATAGGTAGCGCATGGCATTACCACCCACGATGTCAAGTTCAGCCGTCACACCACCCAATATCTCTTTCAGCATCGCCAAGAATGTGCGTTGTTCAGCCTCCGCCTTTACTACATTATACAGCACACCGAGCGAGCCGACATCACGATATTTAGCATACTGCAATGCCGTCAGCGCATCGATGCAGCTCAACTCTATCTCGTCAAACTCCTCGTTGTAGCCCTGCGAATAGCTCTGCGGTTCGATAAATCCGGCAAAGAGACATTTCCCCTCACGGTAGATGTTCACCACAGCGTCACGGCATGAGGCACAAAAGAAGTCCGGCACAAAGTTCCGCGCCAGAAGGCGTACAGTAGCCTGCTGGCAGAGCAAGTGGTCAAACGTATCGTTCACTTGACTCGTCAGTTCCACTGGATCATCAGTAAACGACAGTTCCCCATTCTTCTCACCAATGACAGTTTCCTTAGTACGGTCACCACCAGTCAGTATATGCACCTCGATGCGCTCTTCCTTTTGGTTGTAAAAATGTCCGTGCAGATACATGCTCCTTATATTTTGATGTTCGTTCCTTTTCTGTTTATTCTCGTCTCGTTGGCAAGCACCGCCACAAGGTCTCTGCCTTTAACCTTCAGCTCGTACACGCCGCCACCTCCGCCGCCATTATTACCGATAAGCGACTTCAACTTGTTCAGCGGTGCTATCACCTCCGGGTTGCTCTTTGCCCCGGCATACTCGCCCATCAGCGCCAAGGTCGGGCCATACACAATACCGCCGTCGGCGAATGGTGTCACGGCAACCGAAGCAACAAGCCCTTGCATCATGGCTATAAATCCAGCTGCGATGCCAGCACCAGCAAACGGAATGTAAGCGTGTGCAGCCATAAACTCTGAAGCTGCAAGTTCGCGGTACGCCATTGCCTCAGCCTTCACTGCCGCCATCGTTGCGACCGATGCCGCCACCTCTTCAGGGGCTGCCGCTACTTTTGCCGTAGCAGCTGTGGTCGCTGCCACTCCACTTGCAGCGGTCACAGTGTTGGAGACACCTGTTACGGCGGTCAAGGTCTGAATAATTGAGATGATGCCGTTGATGCCCTCATATATCTGAATGGCAGCATCGACAACGCCAGTAATCGTGGACCATGCGTCACGGTTGCCTTGCAGCGCATCGGTGAGCGAGGTGACACCATTGCCCACACCCTTGACCGTGCTCCACGACTTACCTAACGTGACATTGCTTTTGCGGATGCGCTTCTCGTAATCCTCATAACTCCCGATGAGCTTCTGTATGGAGGCTCGCTGCGACTCGTCCATAGGACTTTTCGTGTCAGCCAACATATCCTGGAGTTCCTTGATGCGTTTCTTTACACCATCAAGCCCAATGGTTTTCAGTTCGAGGGTCAGCGTCTTGCCCTCCATACTGTCGAGCTTCGCCACCTCTTCCTCCATTTCGGGAATGCGCGTGAGTTGCTTCATGGCATCACGCTTCTTCTCCAGTTCCAACACCGTGCGCTGTATGTCGTCAATCTCCGATGCGCTGGTGTTCTTCTGCTTGGTCTGGTAGTAGCTGATGGCATCATCCAGCGAACGGATGGTGTTCAGTCGGGAGATGTCCTCCGGCTTCTTCAGTTCATCAAGAGTATCGTCCCATTTCTTCTTCAGGTCGTTAAGGGCATTTATCTGTTTCTGTATCTCGATGCGCTCTGTCTCTGTAGCGGTTTTCAACAAGTCTGTATAATACTGCAGCTCTTTTTCAAGCTGACGGTATGTCTGTATCTTATCTAAATCGACATCAACATGCGAACTGCGTTCAAACGCCGTTTTAAGGTCATTCAAACGCTGTATTTCAGCATCGATTACTGCAAGTTCCTCGGCAGAGGCATTCTCCCTCAATCCCTGTTGGTAGGTGATTTCTGCATCGATGTCCTTCAAAGTGTTCAGTTCAGTGGGACGGCTTGCCGCATCCTGCAACTGCGTTATCGCATCCTGCTGCTTTTGCAAGGCCGCGATTTTCTTTGCATAAAGCTCAATGGTCTTGGTATCCGTCCCGTTGGCAGTTTCCAGTTTGTTCTGGTAGTACTGGATGTTGTTGCCAAGTTCCTTATAACTCGTGGCATTGGCGATAAGCTTCTTTCCGCTGTATTTGTCCTGGTTACCCGATTTACCACTGCCGTTTCCGCTGTCTGTTGAGGGGGCGTTCTGTTTCTTATTGTTCTTCAAGGCGGTCTGGGCGTTCGCAGTCTTTGCCTTGGTGTTCGCTTGCGTGGCCTTTGTGTTTTTCTCCAAATCCGCCGTCTGCCTTGCTGTGGTCTCGTCCTTTATGCCGAAGAACTTCTTCACCCATTCCCATGCCTTCTTTATCACAGCACTCGCTTTTTCGAATGCCTTGACAAGAAAGTCCCATACGGCTGATGCAATTTTCTTCACCGCTGCCCATACAGCATCACAGATATTGCGAAAGGTCTCACAGTTATTGTACGCCGCTATCAATGCACCCACAAGTGCCGCTATAGCCATCACGACAATACCGATGGGGTTGGCACTGAGCACAAAGTTCAGGGCTATCTGTGCCACTTTCCAAATGTTGGATGCAACAGCCACCACCTTTGCTGCAGCTGCTTGCGCAAGCGTGGCCACCTTCACAGCTTTCAGTCCTGCCACCACAGTCTTGATGCCACCGCTGAGCTGCACCATACTCATGAGGGCGATGCCGCTATTAGCTATCCATTCCACATAAGGTGCGGAAGTACTGGCTATTGAGCCAGCCCAATCCATCATAGCGTGCATTTGGTTAGCGAGCGTCTGACGTAGGCTCTCTCCCGTCGATGCCATATTGTCGAAGGCTGCATCTATCTCTCCTGCGGAGTCTGCCATCGCTCCAATGTTCTGCGAAAACTTTTCCTTTTGTTCGCCCGTCAGCGAACCAAGCAGTCGCATTGCTTCAGCACTGCCGAACAACTGTCCGTAAATGGTTTGGCTCAACTGTCCGGTCTTTGCCGAATACTCCTGTATGCTTGCATCCAAACCGAGTAAGAAGTTCTCTAAACCACCAGCGGCCTGAATACTGGCAGCATTAAAACCGATGCCCATCTCGTTGGCAGCTTTCGTAGCTTCCGCAGATGGCTTGATGAGTGAGTTGAGCACGGCAGCCAACTGAGTGGATACTTCCGCCGTGTTACCCGTCACGCCCGTTGTAGTGGCGAACACTGCCATCAGCTCGTCCATGGAGACACCAAGCTGCGATGCACTACCACTCACACGGGGCAGTGCCTGCGCCAACTGCTCAAAGCTGGTCACACCGTTCTTGGCCGTCATCTGTATCTTGTCTTGGATGTTTCCTGCTTGATCCCATTCCAGACCATAGTTCTTGATGAGCGTGGAAGTAACGGTCACCGTCTCCCCCAAGTCCGCAATACCACCAACCGCACTACGGCTTGATTTGTTGAGGAACTCTATCCAGTTATCCTCGGGGACGCCATTGGATATAACCTGGTATAAGCCGTTGGCAAGTTCCTCACGCGCAAGCGGTATGTTCTTACTCAGTTCCGTTATCTGACCAGTCAGTGCTTCAAACTCGTCCCCACTCTTTCCTGCCATGGTGTTGGCACTGCGCATGGCGGTCTCAAAACTGTCGAAAGGCTCGGCAAGTCCGCCCACCATGTCGCTGAGGTCTCGGATCGAGCGGACGGCTGTATCGAACACGAGACTCTTGTCTGCCATCTCGCGCAATCTGTTGCCAGTGGCCACAGCGGTATTCCCCACCTCGGAGAGTATGTCGTCAAGACCGTCGGCTTCCACTGTCAGACGTTTCAGGACACCGCCGTCCTCGCTCTTGATGTTTATTCTAAATTCTACTGCTTTTGCCATTGTCTTTTCTTATTTCAGTCCGTAACGTTTCTTGGCTGCCTCAAAGCGTGCATTGAACTCGTCCTTGCTCACCTCCTCACGCTTTTCTTCCTGCTTTTCATCCCAAGGAAACGGCAGAACGTCATGCGCTTGGAGATTGCTTTTTGCATAGGGCTGGATGGCAAAGAGCGCCAGCACCCTTGTGCGTTCCCACTCGTTGCGCTCCGCATCACGCTTGGCTTCAGCCCATCGCTCCCATGCCTTGTAAAACTCAAAAGGGGTACATCGTTCAAAGTCTTCTCTGCTCATCCCGATGCACCCCAATGCCATACCCAACAGTTCCTCGACGCTTACTTCTTTTCCGCCTGGTTGGTCGTTTTTTTTTCTTCACCGCCCATATCCTCGTAGAAGGAGTTCGCTGCGTCGGGCTCCATAAGGTCAGCAAAACTCTGGAAGTCGTAGTCAAACTCCACCTTGTCTGCATTGCACGCACTTTTCACGCAGCAGTAAACAAACAGTACCAGCTCGGAGATATTGGTTTTCTCCAGCTTGCTCACGTCCTTACCGCTCTCATTCTTGAAGCGCACCATTGCGCCCATGGTCACACGGCAAGGGAACTCCTTGTCGCCAACCTTGATTTTTGTCTTTTTCATACACGATGTTGTTATTATTCAGCCTGCTGAGTGGTGTCTGTGATACCCGTACCCACTTTTTCCACCTTGCCGCTGTTCTGAAGCGTGATTGAATACTTGGCATCGTCACCGGCCTGTGCGTCAAGGTCAAGAGATGTAATCAGATACTTGCCTTTATATCCGCCAGTGGCTTTACCAGTGCGCTTGTCTCCTTCACGCAGATTGTACGCTGCCTCCACAGGCTCACCCTTAAGCATTGCGTCCTTCAACTGGTCATACGATGGCACCTCATCCGTGCCGTCTGTAAGCACAACACCATCGGCTGTAATCTGCTCGGAGAAACTCTTGATGTAAGACTCCTTCCACTTGCCACCAGATGCCTCTTTAGTCACACGTTCACCGGTCTCCGCTGATGTGGACACCTTACAACCGGTGGAAAAGCCGAGGGCATTGGTACCCATGGAAAGGATAAGGTCAGTTCCGTCTAAAACACTTTTTGCCATATCTTTCTTGTTATGATTGTTAATACTGTGCCGGTCGCCACTCCGACTATAAAGGCGAAGAGAAGCATCTTCCACGGATTTGAACTGCGTTCTTTTTCCGTTTTGGCTTCATTCTTCTGCTGCTCCAATGCTTTCTTGTAGCTCGCCATCTGGCGTTCATAGTACTCGCACTGGCGTTGAAGACTGTCGCAAGTGGCATACACCACGATGATGCCACCTTTGTTCTGTACGGTTGCGCTGGCTCGTCCGTTCTTGACCCGGTACTCTGCCTTTTCGGGCAGGTTAGTCAGTTCCGCCAGAGGTATCTCCAGCTTGGCTTCCTCCTGCGGTACTGTCTCCGTCCATGTTTGACGAACCTCGCTCTGGAGGGTGTCCGCGGATACTTGTTTCACGCTTTCCTCCGTTGCCACGCTCGCTTTTCGGCTTGTCGCGCAGCCCGACAAGAACAGGACAGTCATCATGATGCTTGCAACTGTTTGCAGTGTCGATAGCCTTCCGAAGACGCGCCATCTCACGCTTCGAGGCTTCGAGGTATCTTCTTGTCTCATTGAGTTCTTCCTTCAATGGTTTCACGATGTTCTCTACCAAGATACGGGTGGCATGCTCGGCGTTGTCCATACGCACCGTCTCGGCATCGGCTTCT
>ERZ1026852.1887-NODE-1887-length-10468-cov-4.112360_pt1 | contig 10468 bp, 10 predicted proteins | sample MGYA00380156_ERZ1026852 | MGnify/ENA primary metagenome ERZ1026852 (study PRJEB33269, sample SAMEA4719792) | human gut metagenome | biome: human-associated habitat; feature: organic feature; material: feces | place: Cameroon | collected 2013-10 ...
TCTGTCATGCCGAAATCTTACGGATTCCTGATGGGAATGTTTGTAGTTGCAACGGTGATCTACATCTTTGCACTTGTAAAAGCAATCGGCTATCTGAAGATGCCATTCTTCCCAAGCTATGCGGCATTCACCTTCCCATTTGTCATCAGTGCGATTGCTTCAAAACAGACGATGGCATGTGCAATGAATATGGGACATCCGATGCCGTTCCTGAAATATGTAGTACTGATCGAGACGATTATTGCGGTTGTTCTGGTTGTGTATACTTATATCCGGTTTATGGGATTTGTCTTTGGCGGAAAGAAATAAATAAAATAATAAAGGGTGGCTGCTTATTGTAGGGCAGCCGCTTTTTGTGTTCTTGCATAGCCTTGAAAAAAAGGTTATACTCATAAGTATCAGTAAGAGGGAGGTTGCCTTTATGCCAAAACGATTTTGTGTGACAGGAACGTGTATTCCGGAAAAAAATTATATGGTAGATATCAGTGGACGGATTGATCGGATTATTCGGGATTATATTGAAAAAGGTCAGTATTTTACAATCAATCGTGCGCGGCAGTATGGAAAGAAAATACTTGAGGTAATAGTGTGAAATGGTAAAGATAGATCTGATCACCGGATTTTTAGGCTCCGGCAAGACAACATTTATAAAAAAATATGCAAAATATCTGATAGACCAGGGAGTAAATATCGGAATTCTGGAAAATGATTATGGCGCAGTCAATGTAGACATGATGTTATTAAAAGACCTGGAAGGCGAAAACTGCGAACTGGAGATGATCGCCGGAGGGTGTGATGCAGACTGCCACAGAAGACGCTTTCGTACGAAACTGATCGCAATGGGAATGTGCGGATATGACCGTGTGATCGTAGAGCCGTCGGGGATCTATGATGTGGATGAATTCTTTGATGTGTTAAGAGATGATCCAATCGACAGATGGTATGAGATTGGGAATGTGATCACGGTCGTCGACGTAAAATTAGAGCCGGAAATGTCAGATGAAGCAGATTACCTTCTGGCATCCGAGGCTGCGAATGCAGGATGCATCGTACTCAGCAGAAGTCAGGAAGCATCGGAAAAAGAGATTGAAAATACAATTGCACATCTGAATCATGCAATGGAAAAAGTACAATGCAAGAGAAGATTTAAGGACGAAATTGTAGTAAAAGACTGGTCGGCATTTGATGATGCGGATTATGAAAGGCTGTTATCCTGTGGGTATGTGCTGGAGAATTACCGGAAAATGCATATCGAAGAGGGGGAGACGTTCAAATCCCTGTATTTTATGAATCTGGATAAGACGAAAGAAGAGATTGCAGAAGCAGCAGAAAATGTTCTGGAAGACAAAGACTGTGGCAAGGTATTCCGTGTCAAAGGCTTTCTGAAGGATGAAGATGGAAAGTGGATGGAATTAAATGCCACACATCAGGAGATGAGACTGGAACGGATCACAGAGGGACAGGAAGTTGTGATCGTGATCGGAGAGGCATTGAATGAGGAGAAGATAGAGGAGTATTTCTCTTAAAAACTGGTTTTGTTATAAATACAACAAGAATGTTAATAAAATAACCAAAAATATTTGTTGAAAAGGCACAAAATTAATGCATATTAACGAATGAAATTAAAAAGATAATTGTGTATAATATCTGAAAAGCAAAAAAATGACCAGATGTCATTGAAAAGATTTGTGCACTGTGATATAGTAAGCACAGTTGAACAAGGGAGCTGAGACAGGAGAGCGAATACAAGTAATCAGACGATTGCTTTTAGTCGCGCTCCTTTTTTTGAAAATTAATTCAGAATATAATAGAATAAATATATAGCATAGACGTTCAGCAAATAGGAATGAGGATGGAATAAGATGAATCAGATATTTTACGATGCGGTCGGCAATAATCCGATTATTGCAGCTGTGAAGAACATGGAAGATATAGAAGTAAGTTGTGCGATAGAGGAGATACAGGTGATTTTCATATTGTTTGGAGATGTCTGTTCGATAGACCGGATCGTAAAGAGGGTAAAAGATGCAGGAAAGGTTGCGATGGTACATGTAGATCTGATCAGCGGACTGAGCCCGAAAGAAGTTTCGGTAGAATATCTGAAAGAACATACGGAAGCAGATGGCATTATATCAACAAAGCCATCACTGATCAAGAAAGCAAGAGAACTTGGAATGTATACAGTTCTGAGATACTTTCTGCTGGATTCCATGGCATTTGAAAATATCAGACAGCAACAGCATATGGTAAGACCGGATTTTATAGAAGTACTTCCGGGAGTGATGCCGCGAGTGATCGAAAGAATCTGTGGTTCGGTAAAGACGCCGATCATAGCAGGAGGACTGATCACAGACAAAGAAGATGTGATGGCTGCATTGTCAGCAGGGGCAATTGCAGTATCATCGACGAATCATCAGGTATGGAAGATGTAATGGCTGCATATGATGAAACAGAATATTTAATTGCTTATGGGGAGCAATTCAAATAGAACGCATGCGAAAAAAGTAACCAGTAAAAATGAAGAGAGAAATCAGGAGGAAATGAACATGGCAAAATATGTAATGGCGTTAGATGCAGGAACTACCAGTAACAGATGTATTCTGTTTAACGAAAAGGGTGAGATGTGCAGTGTGGCACAGAGAGAATTCACACAGTATTTCCCAAAACCGGGATGGGTAGAGCACGATGCAGATGAGATCTGGGCAAGTATGCTTGGTGTTGCGGTAGAAGCAATGAACATGATCAACGCAGAAGCAGAAGATATCGCAGCAATCGGTATCACAAACCAGCGTGAGACAACGATCGTCTGGGACAAAGAGACAGGAGAGCCGGTACATCATGCAATCGTATGGCAGTGCCGCAGAACATCAGAGTATTGTGACTCCTTAAAGGAAAAAGGATTAACAGATAAATTCCGTGAAAAAACTGGACTGGTCATCGATGCATATTTCTCAGGCACAAAGGTAAAATGGATCCTGGATAATGTGCCGGGAGCAAGAGAAAGAGCAGAAAGAGGAGAATTGTTATTCGGTACAGTTGAGACATGGCTGATCTGGAAACTGACCAAGGGTGCAGCACATGTGACAGATTATTCGAATGCTTCTCGTACAATGTTATTTAACATCAATACACTGGAGTGGGATGATGAGATACTGGAAGAACTGGATATTCCGAAATGTATGTTACCGGAACCAAAACCATCCAGCTGCATCTACGGAGAGGCTGATCCGTCTTATCTTGGAGGTCCGATCCCGATCGCAGGTGCAGCAGGAGACCAGCAGTCAGCATTATTTGGCCAGACATGTTTTAACGCAGGAGAAGCAAAGAATACATACGGAACAGGATGCTTCCTTCTGATGAATACAGGAGAAAAACCGGTATTTTCTAAAAATGGTCTGGTTACAACCATTGCATGGGGATTAGATGGCAAAGTCAATTATGCACTGGAAGGTTCGATTTTCGTAGCAGGAGCTGCGATCCAGTGGTTAAGAGATGAACTCCGCATTATTGATTCCGCACCGGATTCTGAATATATGGCAAAGAAAGTAAAAGATACCAACGGATGTTATGTAGTACCTGCATTTACAGGACTTGGAGCACCACACTGGGATCAGTACGCAAGAGGAACTATCGTAGGAATCACACGTGGAGTAAACAAATACCATATTATCCGCGCAACACTGGAATCACTGGCATATCAGGTAAATGATGTTCTGGTAGCAATGAAAGCAGATTCCGGAATTGATCTTGCAGCACTTAAGGTTGACGGCGGCGCAAGTGCCAATGATTTCCTGATGCAGACACAGGCAAATATCATCAACGCTCCGGTAAACCGTCCGCAGTGCGTAGAGACAACTGCAATGGGAGCTGCTTATCTTGCGGGTCTTGCAGTCGGATACTGGGAAAGCAAAGAAGACGTCATTAAGAACTGGGCGATCGACAAGACATTTGAGCCGAAGATTGATGACGAACAGAGAAATAAGATGATCAAAGGCTGGAATAAAGCTGTAAAATACGCCTATGGATGGGCGAAAGAAGATTAAAAACTGAATAAAGAAAGATAGAAAAAGGGGGAATTTTCTATGTTACCTTATATTGCTGAATTTTTGGGGACAATGATACTGATTATTCTTGGAGACGGAGTAGTTGCGAATGTGAATCTGAATAAATCCGGAATGAAGGGCGGAGGAACGGTTCAGATCACCATTGCCTGGGGTCTTGCAGTTATGCTGCCGGCATGCATATTTGGGGCTGCATCCGGAGCATCTTTTAACCCGGCACTGACACTGGCGCTTGCAATTGACGGAAGCTTTGCATGGTCCATGGTTCCTGGATATATTGTGGCACAGTTCGCAGGTGCATTTGTGGGAGCGGCAGTTGTATATCTTCTGTTTAAAGGGCAGTTTGATGCAACGGAAGATCAGGGAACAAAACTTGGAGTATTTTGTACAGGTCCTTCCATTCCAAATCTTGGACTGAATATTTTCAGTGAGGCAGTCGGAACATTCATACTTGTATTTGCAATCAAGGGAATGGCAAATGTACCAGAACTCACAGACGGACTTGGCAAATTTATCGTATTCGGAATCATCGTTTCGATTGGTATGTCACTCGGTGGTCTGACAGGATATGCAATCAACCCGGCAAGAGATCTTGGACCGCGTCTGGCTCATGCAGTACTTCCAATCAAAGGAAAAGGAAGTTCAAACTGGGGATACGGTGTCGTAACTTTAGTAGGACCGGTAATTGGAGCTGTCGCTGCGGTATTGCTTTATGGTGCCATTCCGTGGTAGAATAACAGAAGAAATAGAATAAGAGGCGTGAGAGAAGAGAGCCTGACAGGATAACCGCATATTCGTGATGCGTTTACTTGTCAGGCTCTTTTTTCAAAAAGACTTTCATATATCCGGGCGGCAGTCGTTGAAATCCGGATAGCAGAACAGGTAAGAGAAGCTGCCGGTGGAAAGTTCTATGAAGGATATGAAAATATAGAAGGAGAGATGAAACATGTATGATGTGATAATAATCGGAAGCGGAGTCTCAGGCTCGGCAGCCGCGAGGGAGTTATCCCGTTATAAAGCAAAGATCTGTGTATTAGAAAAGGAAGAAGACGTCTGCAGTGGAACGTCAAAAGCCAACAGTGGAATTGTGCATGCCGGATATGATGCAAAAGAGGGATCATTGATGGCAAAGTTAAACGTCCGTGGAAATGCGATGATGGAACAGTTATCGAAAAATCTGGATTTTCCGTTCAAAAGAATCGGTTCTCTGGTGATCTGCCTGAGAGAAGAGGATATGGACAAATTACAGGCATTATATGACAGAGGTGTGGCAAATGGCGTGCCGGGACTTCAGATCCTGAACAGAGAAGAAGTACTCGAGATGGAGCCGAACATTGTAGACAATGTATATGCGGCACTCTATGCGCCGACAGCCGGAATTGTATGTCCATTCGGATTAAATATTGCGATGGCAGAAAATGCCTGTGAAAATGGTGTAGAATTTAAGTTTGATACAGAAGTAAAAGAACTGAAAAAAATAGATGATATCTGGGAAGTTCACACGAATCAGGGTGTATTCAAGACAAAATACGTGGTGAATGCAGCCGGTGTGTATGCGGATAAATTCCACAATATGGTCAGTGAGAAGAAGATTCACATCACACCGAGAAGAGGAGACTATTGTCTGTTAGATAAGACAGCAGGAGCGCATGTAGGAAAGACAATCTTTGCTCTGCCAAATGAATTCGGAAAAGGAATTCTGGTTACACCGACTGCACACGGCAATCTCCTTCTTGGACCGACAGCGATCGATATAGAAGAAAAAGAAGGAACCAATACAACAAGAGAAGGACTGGATCAGGTACTTACAAAAGCAGGGCAGAATGTAAAAAATATTCCGATGCGTCAGGTCATTACATCATTTGCCGGACTTCGCGCACATGAAGACGGCCATGAATTTATCATAGAAGAATTAGAAGATGCGAAGGGATTCATTGACTGTGCAGGTATTGAATCTCCGGGACTTACCAGCAGTCCGGCAATCGGAGAGATGGTTGCGGGGATTTTGAAAGAAAAGCTTCATCTGGAAGAAAAAGAACATTTCATTGCCACAAGGAAAGGAATCCTGGATCCAAACACTCTGAGTAAAGAAGATAGAGTGAAATTAATCAAAGAGAAACCGGCATACGGTAATATTATCTGCCGCTGTGAGATGATCACGGAAGGTGAAATTATCGATGCAATCCATAGACCGCTCGGAGCAAAGTCATTAGACGGCGTAAAACGCAGAACAAGAGCAGGTATGGGACGGTGCCAGGCCGGTTTCTGTTCCCCTAGAACGATGGAAATCCTTGCAAGAGAACTGGAAATCCCAATGTCAGAGATCACAAAGTCTGGCGGGGAATCAAAGATCATTGTAGGAGTGAATAAGGAGGACATCTGATTATGAAAACATACGATATAGTAATCATCGGCGGCGGTCCGGCCGGACTTGCGGCAGCCGTATCAGCAAGAGAAAATGGAATCCAGGATATCCTGATCCTAGAAAGAGATAAAGAACTTGGGGGAATCCTGAATCAGTGTATTCATAATGGTTTCGGTCTGCATACATTTAAAGAGGAACTGACCGGACCGGAATATGCCGGAAGATTCATCGAACAGGTGAAGGATCTTGGCATCGAATATAAATTGCATACGATGGTAATGGACATCAGTTCGGATAAAATCGTAACCGCAATGAATCGTGAAGAAGGATTATTTGAAATACAGGCAGGGGCAGTGATCCTGGCCATGGGATGCCGCGAGCGTTCCAGAGGAGCACTGAACATTCCGGGGTACCGACCGGCTGGAATCTATTCCGCAGGAACAGCGCAGCGCCTGGTTAATATGGAAGGCTATATGCCGGGAAGAGAAGTCGTGATCTTAGGTTCCGGTGACATTGGACTGATCATGGCAAGACGTATGACACTGGAAGGTGCGAAGGTTAAGGTTGTAGCAGAACTGATGCCATATTCCGGAGGATTAAAACGTAATATCGTGCAGTGTCTGGATGATTATGATATTCCATTGAAATTAAGCCATACAGTTGTAGATATCAAAGGAAAAGAAAGAGTCGAAGGGATTACGCTGGCAGAAGTGGACAGCAAAGGAAAACCGATCCCAGGAACTGAGGAAGAATATAGCTGTGATACATTATTACTTTCCTGTGGTCTGATTCCGGAAAATGAGATTTCCAGAGGTATGGGCGTGGATATGAATCCGGTGACTTCAGGACCGAAGGTCAATGAAAGTCTCGAAACGAATATCGAAGGCGTATTCGCCTGTGGAAATGTACTGCATGTACATGATCTGGTGGATTTTGTATCGGAAGAGGCAAGAACTGCAGGAAGAAACGCAGCTGGATATGTGAAGAGCTTAAAAGCAGATAATGAGAATGCAACGAATGTAAAAACAGAAGAGAAGGTATGTATATCTGAAGAAGCAGAAAATAATGATAGAAAAGTACAGTACATCGAATTGAATCCGATTGAAGGTGTACGCTACACGGTTCCGAGCACCATCAATCCGGCACACATGGATGAGAATCTTACGGTACGTTTCCGTGTGGGTGGTGTATACAAGAACTGCTATGTAAGTGCATATTTTGATGATGAACGGGTGATCCATAAGAAACGTCCGGTTGTTGCACCGGGAGAAATGGAGCAGATTAAGCTTACCAAAGAACAGCTTATGAAATATCCGGATCTGAAGACGATTACAGTAAAGATAGAGGAGGCGTAGAGGATGGGAACAGTAACAAAAAGAGAACTGACATGTATCGGCTGTCCGATGGGCTGCCCTCTGAGTGTGACAATGGAAGCCGGTGAAGTGATCAGTGTAACAGGAAATACCTGTAAACGTGGAGATATCTATGCAAGAAAAGAAGTGACCAATCCGACCAGGATCGTAACTTCTACGGTAAGAGTATCCGGAGGAGATGCCGATATGGTATCAGTGAAGACGAAAGAGGATATTCCGAAGGGAAAGATCTTCGCGTGTGTGAAAGCATTGAAAAGTGTAGAAGTTCCGGCACCGGTACATATCGGAGACGTGCTGGTGAAGGATGTGGCCGGTACCGGTGTGGATATTGTGGCGACGAAAAATGTTGAACTTGCATAAAATCTGTAAAATATCAGATATAAAAGAAATGTACGAAATACATGAAAATTTGCTATAATGGTTTCAGATTTGAAAAACAGAAATGCAATAAGACGGAGAGAGAATCGTGGAACCATATTATTACAGCAAAATGAATAAAGTACAGCAGGCAGCCTATCATGCCATCCGGCAGGGACTGCTTGAAATCTCAGATTCAATACAGATTCCAGGAATGGAGGCGGAGGAACTTTATAATGTATTCTTCCGCCTGCGTCTGGATCATCCGGAAATCTTCTGGGCAACCGGGTATAAGTACAAATACTATCCGGACTCACCAAATTTCATATTTATCCCGGAATATTTATTCGATAAAAACAAAATAAAAGAACACCAGAAAGCGATGAAATCCAGAGTGGAAAAGCTTGCAAGGCCGGTAAAAGACAAATCTGAATGGGAAAAGGAAAAATATGTACATGATTTCATCTGTGCAAATGTACACTACGATAAATTAAAAAAGCCATATTCCCATGAGATCATCGGACCGCTCGGACAGGGTGTCGGGGTCTGTGAAGGGATTGCAAAATCAGTGAAAGTGCTGTGCGATGCACTCGGGATCTGGTGTATGATCGCAGTCTGTGGTAACAACCCGGAGAAGGGAATCAAATACCGCCACACCTGGAATATCGTAAGAATCGGCGGAAAGTATTATCATCTGGATGCAACATTTGATAATACGCTTGGAAATGGCGAAAGGATGAAAGAAAAGCAGGCGGAAAAAGAAATTCGGTACGATTACTTCAATCTGGATGACAAAAGCATTTTCAGAGATCATGAGCCGCTGATCGCTCCGGCACCGAAGTGTGAAGATGGGGATCATTTCTATTATAAAGAGAAGAAACTGTCATTTACAAAAGTAGAGGATGTGTATAAGCGGGCGTTGCAGACAGCGAAAAAAGGAAGAGTGTTTACATTCCACTGGAGAGGAGGGTATCTGACCAGAGCAGTTCTGGAAGAGTTGTTGGACCAGATCCAGAAAGCTGGAAAAGAGAAGCAGAAGAATGCAAGGATCAGTCTGAATTGGCCGCAGGCTGTATTGCGCTTTGATTATGTAGAAGATCATGGAGAGGTCGAACCGGAAGTTGTGGTGGAAGAGGCAAATGAAGGAGAGAAAGAATAGTGGATGCATTTGTAATGTTGCAGGAGCTTCTGGAGCAGGAACAGTTTGAGCTGATTTTTCCGGAACAATCGGATACCAGACAGCATAGTGAAATGCCAGATGGGAATAGCAAGAGGGATATCCGCCTGGTATACTTGATGAATGATGCTGTGGAAAGTTTTCTTGTATTTCATAATGCCAGAATGACGGGGGAATACAGACCGGACTATGAGGGAGAGATATTGGCATCGATGAGTTATGACGACACGGAGTATATTCTTGTGGTCCATCAGGGAGAGTCTGTTGTCACAATATTTTTCGAAGATCTTCTGACAGATGTCCATCTGTATGATTATGGTGAGATCGGACATTTCTGGGTGAAGGATTATGAATATCTGCGGCAGCTGGAATATCGTCTGGCGATCATGAGAGACAAATATGATTATCTGGGAGAGGAATATTGTACACCGGAGGAACGAAAGCTTGCGATGCTGGTGGATTTTCCGCCGCTTAATTACTGTTGCTATCCTGCAGTGCCGGAAAAATACATTGTTCCACGAGTCGAGCCGTGGGTACCGACAGGAGAAGCAATTGCAGTAATGGAAGAACTGGCTGAAGAGGCGGATGATAAAGGACTGCAGAAGATATTGAAAACCTACCGGGAACATCCAAAGCCACGTGTTGCAAAGAAAATTGCAGCAATGCTTCACCGGAATACACATGTAAAGGTGGTCGATCTGCTGGATGAAAAGTTGAGGAAAACAGTCTCAGAATATAAGAAACGTTCATTTGGAGAAGAAATGGACGAGCGTTGTCAGGCTCTTTTGCATAGCGTAGAAGAGAGACAGCAACAGCTGAAAAAAGAGGGAAAAGAATCTGTTATTTTAAGGGAGGAGCCATTCGAGATCGCAAAAGACAGCATTGGTTATCAGATTCATCTGATGATCTGGGAGAGGGGCATCCTGAACCGAAAAGTGGTAATAGAGAGTTATTCCTTAGAAAAGGAATAAGGAAATAGTAGCGTTTTTCGAATGTATGGCAATACACAGAATTTGCCGTTGGCAACTTCTCTGACATATTTATATGAAAACTTTGAATTTTTTGGTATCAAAAATGGGCATCCACACCGGATGCCCGAAAGGAAAAAAGTTATGAAAAAGAAAATGATATATAT
>ERZ1026852.1890-NODE-1890-length-10459-cov-4.362265_pt1 | contig 10459 bp, 8 predicted proteins | sample MGYA00380156_ERZ1026852 | MGnify/ENA primary metagenome ERZ1026852 (study PRJEB33269, sample SAMEA4719792) | human gut metagenome | biome: human-associated habitat; feature: organic feature; material: feces | place: Cameroon | collected 2013-10 ...
CTCTTCGTCGGCAGCGTCAGATGTGTATAAGAGACAGGTTATATAGATGTAACTGAAAGGAGGAGAATTATGTTTCTGGAAATAAGAGGAATCAAAAAATCATTTGGAACGGGCGACAGCCGTGTGAACGTGTTGAAAGGTCTGGATCTGGATATAGAAAAAGGAGAGTTCTGTGTCTTGCTGGGACCATCCGGTTCCGGTAAATCAACACTTCTGAATATCATCGGAGGAATTGATGGTGCTGATGAGGGCAGTATCACAATCGAAGGCGAACGCCTGGAGAATATGACAGAGAAAAAGCTTTCTATGTATAGAAGAAAACATCTGGGATATATTTTCCAGATGTATAACCTGATACCGAATCTGACAGTACGGGAGAATATAGAGGTGGGCGCATACTTAAGCGACCAGCCATTGGATGTAGATGAACTGTTACATACACTGGGGCTTTTCGAACATCAGAGGAAACTGCCGAACCAGTTATCTGGAGGACAGCAGCAGAGAACTGCGATCGGACGTGCAATTGTCAAGAATCCCGACATCCTGTTATGTGACGAGCCGACCGGTGCGCTGGATTATCATACATCAAAGGACATTCTGAAACTGATCGAGACAGTAAATCAGCGATATGGCAATACGATCATTATGGTCACACATAATGATGCGATCAAAGATATGGCCGACAGGGTAGTGAAGCTCAGAGATGGTATGATCCGGAAGAATTACAGAAATGAAGTAAAGATTCCGGCAATCGATCTGGAATGGTAAGGAGGACATAAACAATGAAAAGTCCTTTAAGAAAAAGATTGCCAAGAGAATTAAAGAGTGAATTTGGAAAGTATTTAGTTGTCTTCATTATGATGGCAATAACTATTGGCTTCGTATCTGGGTTCCTGGTAGCGGATGGAAGCATGCTCAGGGCATACGATGAAAGCTTTCAGAAATACAACATCGAAGACGGATATTTCCAGACGAAAAAGAAGCTGACTCCGCTACAGAAAGAAGACATCGAAAAATCGGATGTAACGGTATACGAGAACTTTTACATAGAACAAAAGCTCACGAACGGAAGCACGATACGGTTTTTCAAGGACCGGAAAGAAGTAGATAAAGTGTGCCTGATGAAAGGAAAGATGCCGCAGAAGTCCGGCGAGATTGCCGTGGACCGTATGTATGCAGACAATAACAGTCTGGAAATCGGGGATACCGTTAAAAGTGGAAAGAAAACATTTAAGATCACGGGACTTGTGGCTCTTTCGGATTACAGTGCATTATTTCAGAATAATAATGATACGATGTTTGATTCTGTAAAGTTTGGAGTGGCAATCGTTACAGATGAAGATTTTGAAGCATTAAACCAGGTGAAATTACAGTATAATTATGCCTGGATTTATGACAAAAAGCCGGCAACAGAAAAGAAAGAAAAGAAGATGGCGGAAGATCTGATGGAAGATATGACGGGTGTTGTAACGCTGGAAAGTTTTGTGCCACAATTTCAGAATCAATCGATCTGCTTTACCGGGGATGATATGGGAAGTGACCGTGCGATGATGGTTATGTTGCTTTACATTGTAATGGCAATTCTTGCATTTGTCTTTGGAATTACGATCAGTAATACGATCAGAAAAGAAGCCGGAGTTATCGGTACGCTTCGTGCATCCGGGTATACAAGACGTGAACTGATCATACATTATATGTCACTTCCGGTTGTGATCACACTGATCGGTGCGCTGGTTGGAAATATTCTGGGATATACGGTATTAAAGCAGGTATGCGCCGGTATGTATTATGGAAGTTACAGTCTTCCGACATATGTGACGGTCTGGAATGCAGAGGCATTCTGGATGACGACGGTTGTGCCGGTCATCATTATGCTGGTCATCAATTATGGTATCTTACACTACAAATTAAGACTGTCGCCGCTTAAGTTCATAAGAAGAGACCTTTCTTCAAGAAAACAGAAGAGAGCGGTATATTTGAGCACAAAGCTTGGAATCTTCCGCAGATTCCGTCTGAGAGTTGTTTTTCAGAATATCAGTAATTATATTGTATTGTTTGTGGGAATTCTATTTGCCAATCTGTTATTGTTCTTCGGATTGTTACTGCCATCAGTATTGAATCATTATCAGGGAGAAATTCAGGGAAATATGCTGGCGAAATACCAGTATATGTTGGAGATTCCGACAGATGCAGTAAGTGACAGTAAACTGGAAAGTTTACTGTCTTTGATGCAGTATTCCAACGGCACAAAAACAGAAAATAAAACGGCAGAAAAGTTCAGTGTATATGCATTGAATACTATTCCTGGAGAGGCCAGGAGTGAAGAGGTGGTACTGTACGGAGTAGAACCGGACAGCAGGTACATCAAGGCTGATCTGGGAGAAGGTGTATATGTATCGGCAGCGTATGCGGATAAGTATCAGATAGAACCTGGAGATAAGATCACGTTAAAAGAAAAATACGAGCGGAAACGTTATACGTTTAAAGTGGATGGAATCTATGATTACAGTGGAGCGGTCTGTGTGTTTATGAGCCGTGACAAACTGAATAAGACATTTGATCTTGGAAGTGATTATTATGCAGGATATTTTGCAAATACCAAGATCAAAGATATTGATGAGAAATACATTGGGTCTGTGATTGATCTGGAGGCATTGACGAAGGTTTCAAGACAACTTGATGTGTCTATGGGAAATATGATGGGACTGGTCAATGGATTTGCGATTATGATCTATATGATCGTCATCTATCTGTTATCGAAGATCATTATCGAGAAGAATGCACAGTCTATATCCATGACGAAGATACTTGGATATACGAATGGAGAGATCAGCAGACTGTATATTATGTCGACCATGGTTGTAGTTGTAATAGAGCTGCTCTTAAGTCTTCCAATTGAAAAGGTAGTCATGGATGTGGTCTTCCGTGTGATGATGATGTCAAGTATGACAGGATGGATCACACTGTGGATCGATCCAAAGATATATGTGGAAATGTTCTTTATCGGATTCATTACCTATGGCGTGGTAGCACTTCTGGAATACCGGAAGATTAAGAAGGTTCCGATGGATGAAGCGTTGAAGAATGTAGAATAACAGAAAGAACGGATAGAAACGGACGACAGAAGTGAAAATTGGAAGAAGTGAATGAATAACAGCACTGAATGACAGAAGATACCCACGGAATAAAAGTTAGGATTCCTAACTTTTATTCCGGTCCGGGTAGCCGTCGCTTCATGCATTAAATAGCAAATTACTTCATATCAGAATACACAATTTTTCCGCCACAAATGGTGTATTTTACCTTTCCGGTAAGTTCTGTTCCGGTAAATGGTGAATTGGACGATTTGGAAGCGTATTCTGTCGGGGTCCAGGTTTCATCTGGATCGAACAGAACGAAGTCTGCGGCCGCACCTTCCTGGATAGTTCCGTAAGGCAGATGGTAAAGTTGTGCCGGGTTTACGGTCATCTTTTCCAGAAGCTGTAACATGGTCAGATGTCCTGGCTTTACAAGGTTTGTGATACCGAGTGCAAGAGAGGTCTCCAGACCGATGATACCACTTGGTGCTTCGGTTATAGGTTTTGCTTTTTCTTCAGCACTGTGCGGTGCGTGGTCGGTGGCTATCAGGTCGATGGTTCCATCGGCGAGACCGGCGATGATCTGCTGACGGTCTTTTTCCGTACGGAGAGGTGGGTTCATCTTCGCGAGTGTTCCGTGTTCGAGGACAGCATCTTCAGTTAAAGAGAAGTGATGCGGAGTAGCCTCTGCGTGAAGATGAGCCCCCAGTTTCTTATATGTGCGGACAAGCTCGACGGATACACCGGAGCTGATATGCTGGATCACAACATCAGAGCCGGAACGGAGTGCCAGAAGACAGTCTCTTGCAACCAGTGATTCCTCTGCAATGGATGGAGAACCATAGATACCAAGTGCATCGGATACTTTGCCATGGTTGATTCCATTGTTGCGGATAAATGCCGGATCTTCTTCGTGAAGGCTGATCGGTACATTTAAAGCTTCCGCCGCTTCCATCGCTTTGTAACAGAATTCGGCGTTCAGAAGCGGGATTCCGTCGTCGGTAAAGCCGCATGCGCCGGCGTCTTTTAATGCGTTCATGTCTACTTCCTCCTGTCCCTTTAAGGAATGGGAGATTGCAGCAGCCTGGAAGATACGGATATCTTCTTTTGAAGCGCGTTCCAGATTGTCTTTTAATGTGTCTGCATTATCAACAGTCGGGGAAGTATTTGCCATACAGATTACAGTGGTAAATCCGCCTCTGGCAGATGCCTTTGCTCCGGTATGAATATCTTCTTTATAGGTAAATCCCGGATCACGGAAGTGTACATGTGTGTCGATGAGACCGGGACCGACAATGAGTCCGTCTGCTTCCAGAATGTCCTCGGAATCGTCTGCGATTTCAGGTGCGATCCTTACAATTTTTCCGTCTTTTACCAGTATATCCATATGCTTGGACAGACCGGATGCCGGATCCATCACAAGTCCGTGTTTGATGATCATGATAAATTTCCTCCTTAAAAATGTGATGTTAAAATACAGTAAATGTTATAAATGTAGTATAATGTATTGGAAACGGGCTTGTCAATTGAGAACAGTGCTTGCGTAAAATGTGAAATATGAGAAAACAAAAGGAGCATATAGAACAGAAATGGGATTTGAACGTTTGGAAAAGAATTTGATCGATATTATAAAAGAAGAACAGGCGAAACTGGGATTCCGGAAAGAAGCGATCCGTCTGTATTACCCTCTGATTTCCCTTAATCATTTCTTTGCGGCTGAAGATGACGTGGATGCGATGCAGACTCGTCTGGAACAGTTTCCGGAAGAAGTAAAGGCAAAACTGGGAGATATCCGTGTGACACACAAAAAAGACAGATTCTGCCTGCATATTCCGGAACAGGGAAGTGTCTATGTCCGTGAAAATACAGCAGAAAATGAATTCATTAAAAAACTTGTGGAACTGTTGATGAATCACGGGATCAAAAAAGAAGATATCCTCGATATATTCAGGAAAGAATCAGAAGGTATCAGAACCGGGGATATGGATAACGGAGAATTTGACTTCTGGGTAAGATTTCCGGAAGGGAATGAGGACAAGTATTATTACTGCTTTAAGGATGAAGGATGTCATATAATCTATCACCGTTTCTTGCCGGAAGATTATGCGGATTTCGGATTCTGATTTGACTTGAAAAATACAGAGGCAGACAGGAATTATAATCATAACTTATAAATCCTGTCTGCATTTTTAATTACCAAAACTCTTGTCATCCGAAAGGATTTATGTTAATCTTTGCTACATCGTGCTAAAGCAAAGACGTGATAAAGTAATTCAGGAGAGGATTTGTTCTGGAAATACGGATTATTATTTTGAGAAAATTTGCTGTAACACGGTTACGTTATCATAAAAAACTCAGGAGAGTCTTTTCGTGAAATGAAAAGCGCCGAAGGTGTAAGCAGAAGACAGATGTGTATCTGCAAATCTCTCAGGCAAAAGGATGGAGGAATGAATTATGGGAATTTTGGGACGTATTGACACTTTTATCACATGGTTTGACGGAGTCGTATGGGGACTGCCGCTGATCATCTTAATTCTGGTCACAGGAATTTTTCTGACTGTGCGCTTGGGCCTTCTTCAGGTAAGGTATCTTGGAAAAGCGTTAAAATTCATGGTAAAAAATGAAGAAGACGGACATGGAGAAGTAACCAGTTTTGGAGCTCTCTGTACCGCATTATCGGCAACGATCGGTACCGGTAACATCGTCGGTGTGGCAACTGCGATCTCGGCAGGCGGACCGGGAGCGTTATTCTGGATGATCCTGACGGCATTCTTAGGAATGGCGACAAAGTATTCGGAAGGTCTTCTGGCAGTAAAATACCGTACAATCGATGAAGACGGGCATGTACTTGGCGGACCGTTCTATTACATTGAGAATGGAATGGGCGTAAAGTTCAGATGGCTGGCGAAGATCTTTGCATTCTTCGGAGCAGGAGTCGGATTATTCGGAATTGGTACATTTACACAGGTAAATGGTATCTCATCTGCAGTCAGTAACTTCTTTGATCCGGATATGGTACATACGGTAGCATTATTTGGAAATGATTATTCATGGGCAACGGTAATCTCCTGCCTGGTACTGACTGTATGTGTCGGAATGGTTGTGTTAGGCGGAATCAAGAGGATTGCGAAAGTATCTGAGGTTGTGGTTCCGTTCATGGCGGTTCTGTATGTAGTGCTGGCGGTCATTATCATGGTGACCAATATTACGGCAATTCCGGCAGCGGTCGTAACAATTGTGAAATCAGCATTTACCGGAAGTGCACTGGCAGGTGGTGCAATGGGAAGCATGATCGTAGCAATGCAGAAAGGTATTGCAAGAGGAATCTTCTCGAATGAATCCGGACTTGGAAGCGCACCAATCGCAGCGGCTGCAGCACAGACGAAAGAACCTGCAAGACAGGGACTGGTGTCAATGACAGGAACATTTATTGATACGATCGTGATCTGTACGATGACAGGACTTTCAATTGTCATCACAGGAACATGGAATACAGGACTGGAAGGCGTGGCAATTACGACAGCTGCATTCCAGAAGGGACTTCCGTTCCCATCGGTTGTAGCATCGTTTGCATTGATGCTTTGCCTGGTATTCTTTGCATTTACAACGATTCTTGGATGGGATTATTATGGAGAACGCTGTCTGGAATATCTGTTTAATAAGAATATGAAAGCGGTAAAAGCATATAGATGGCTTTATATTATATGCGTATTCATCGGACCATATATGACGGTTGCGGCAGTGTGGAATATCGCAGATATCTTCAATGCATTGATGGCAATCCCGAATCTGATCGCATTACTTGCACTTAGCAAAGTTATTGTAAAAGAAACAAAAGCATTTACGGAAAAGCTGGATGTGGAAGAGAAGAATCAGAGAATTCTCAGAGGAATGAATGCGGAGAACGTATAACAGAATATAGACTGTGTGTCAGAGTTGACATAAAATACAGGGCTTCCATTATATGATAGTGGAGGCTCTGTTGTCTTTTGAAAAATATAGAAAATAAAACAAAAAATATATAATGTTTGTGTAAATTTGTATAATGTGTGTTAAAATGTAAGAAAACAAAGGACAGGTGCAAAGATGAAGAAACAAAAGAAAGATCCATTGTACAAAAGCTTCGGCTATGCATTTGCCGGGATATTTGCAGTGGTAACAAAAGAACGGAATATGAAGATTCATTGTATGGCGGTTGTGTGCGTGGTGATCGCAGGGGTTGTATTTCACATTACACCAATTGAATGGTGTATCTGCCTGACACTATTTGGTCTGGTCATGGCACTGGAAACGGTGAATACGGCAGTGGAAGCGGTGGTCGATCTGGTCACAGAAGAGAGAGGACCGCTTGCAAAGCTTGCCAAAGATGCGGCAGCGGGAGCAGTACTGATCGCAGCAATCATGGCAGCGATTGCAGGAATGATCATATTTATTCCAAAGCTTTTGGAAAGCCTGTCTATATAGACATCGAAAGGAGAATGACGTATGGAAAAATTAGGAAGCGGATTAAAGAAAGTATTACTTGCAGGAATCGGAGCAGTTGCAGTCACAGGAGAGAAGTCAAAAGAACTTCTGGATGAGATGGTAAAAAAAGGTGAGCTGACTGTTGAACAGGGCAAAGCGCTGAATGAAGAACTCAAGCATAACATCAAGTCGACCGTAAAAGAAAAGGTGAATGTAAAAGTAAAGACATCTTCACCGGAAGAACTGGACGAGCTTCTGGATAAGATGACTCCGGAACAGATGGCACTGTTAAAACAGAGAATTGATGAGATGGAGAAGAAACAGGAAGAATTCGAAGCTGCGGAGACAGTAGAAGATGTACCAGAAGAATCTGTCTGTGAAGATACAGCAGAGGATACGGCTGCAGAAGATGAGGCGGTTGAGAACGAAGAAGTATAAAGAGGAACAGGTTCATGAGTAAGGAAGAATCCAAAGAATACCGTACCCGGTTAAAGGAGATTACATCCGTACTTCATAAATATGGAATTACCCGAGGGGTTACGCCTCAGAAACTCCGGATGATACTGGAGGATCTGGGGCCTACTTATATTAAGATCGGCCAGATCATGTCACTGCATTCGGACATCTTACCAAAAAGGTACTGTGACGAGCTGATGCGTCTGCGTTCAGAAGTAACTCCGATGGAATTTCCGGAAGTAAAAGAAGTAATTGAACAGGCATATGGATGCCTGTGGAATGAAATATTTGCATCTATTTCCGACACACCACTGGGATCGGCATCCATTGCACAGGTCCACAGAGCAGAACTGCTCAGCGGTGAACAGGTTGTTATCAAGGTTCAGCGAAAAGGCATTTATGAAATTATGGCAAGAGATATCGGACTTCTTCGGAAGGCAGTGAAGCTGATGCCGCCGATCAGTCTGAAGGGAATGGCTGACTTCGACCAGGTACTGGATGAACTTTGGAATGTGACACGGGAAGAGATGAATTTCCTCACTGAAGCATCGAATATGGAAGAATTCGCCAGACGGAATGCAGATATTGTATACGTAAGAACGCCGAAACTATATCAGGAATATACAACCATGCATGTGCTAGTCATGGAATATATCGAAGGACCTGCGATTGATGATAAAGAGAAGCTTCTGGCAGGCGGGTACGATCTGGAAGAGATCGGGATCAAGCTGATCGATAATTATATCAAACAGGTGATGGAAGATGGTTTCTTCCATGCGGATCCACATCCGGGAAATGTAAAGGTTCAGGATGGCAAGATCGTATGGATCGACATGGGGATGATGGGAAGACTGACCGAACGGGATAAAGAACTGATCGGGAAAGCAATCCGTGGCATCGCAGAGAATGATATCGGCATGATCCAGGAAGCAGTCATGGCACTGGGAGAATTCAAGGAGAAACCAGACCAGAGTGTACTGTATGAAGACATCAGTGAACTGATGTCGAAGTATGGATCCTTAGATATGGGAGAGATTGATGTCGCAGAAGTGATGATGGATCTTATGGAAGTGATGAAAGAAAATAAGATCCGTATGCCGCATGGCCTGACGATGCTGGCAAGAGGACTGACCAACATGGAAGGCGTGCTTGCAGACATTGCCCCGCAGATCAATATGATCGAGATTGCATCGAGACATATCACAGAAATGATGTGGAAAGATCTGGACTGGAAAAAAGAATTAAAACATGCAGGAAAGAATCTTTACCGCTCGATGCATAAAGCAGTAGAAGTACCGGGACTTGCGGCAGATGCACTGCATGGCCTGATGAAAGGTCAGACAAGAGTCAACCTGGATCTGCATGTATCCAATGATCTGGCGCACCTGTTGAGACGTCTGGTGCGGAATGTAGTTATGGGATTATGGGTAATGGCGCTGCTGATCAGTTCGAGTATTATCTGTACCACAGATATGAAGCCGAAGATCTGGGGAATACCGGCAATCGGTGTGATCGGGTATTTATTTGCGTTTGCGATTGTGATGTATGTATTGATCAAACATATCTTATCCAAGTAATTTCGCTTGGTATTTAAATTCAGCAGGCTGGTGGATACCCGGACCGGAATAATTTTCGCCAAAGTGTGTACAGTGGTGGTCTCCATAAAGTTACCGCTTCCGGCACTTAATTTATTAACTTTCGCAGCCAGTCACGACTTGAAGAACGCAGTATAAGGCACTTCTAGTGAATGTGGAATGAGGTTAGAAATACTTAGTGTTTCTGCCTCATGGAACCTGAACAAGAAGTGCCTTATACTGCGTTCTTCAAGGACCGAGAGGTCAACTTTGTTAATAAATAAAATACCAATTCAAATGTAAAGATTAAATGCAACAACTGTCTTGTCACATGTAAATAACAGTGGTATAATGTGGAAAGTTTAAGCGGTCAGAATCATATAAGTAGAGGAACTGGCCGTAAACGGAAAGCAGTATAGAAAAGAGGATGTTGTATTATGAAACTGAATGCAGATACAGTAATCGTAGGAAGCGGGGTCGCGGGACTTTTCAGCGCGTTGAATTTACCAAGAGAACAGGATATTATATTAATTACCAAGTCTGATCTGGAAAGCAGCGATTCGTTCCTTGCACAGGGGGGAATCTGTGTATTAAGAGACGAAAGCGACTACGACAGTTATTTTGAAGACACGATGAAAGCCGGTCATTATGAGAACCGGAAAGAATCTGTAGATATCATGATCCGTAATTCCAGAGATATCATCAATGATCTGGTAAAGTATGGCGTAGAGTTTGAAAAGAAGGACGGCGAATTTGCCTATACAAGAGAGGGAGCGCACTCCAGACCGAGAATCCTGTTCCATGAAGATGTGACAGGAAAAGAAATCACCAGCAAGCTGCTGGCACAGGTAAAGAAGCTTGAAAATGTGAAAATGTATGAATATACAG
>ERZ1026852.1891-NODE-1891-length-10456-cov-4.908855_pt1 | contig 10456 bp, 10 predicted proteins | sample MGYA00380156_ERZ1026852 | MGnify/ENA primary metagenome ERZ1026852 (study PRJEB33269, sample SAMEA4719792) | human gut metagenome | biome: human-associated habitat; feature: organic feature; material: feces | place: Cameroon | collected 2013-10 ...
GCGCAGGGTTCACCGACAGTTTCCGCTTCTTCTACCCCGACCTCACCGATGCCTATTCGTGGTGGTGCTACCGCTTCCGTGCGCGCGAGAAGAATGCGGGGTGGCGTATCGACTATTTCCTTGTGAGCAACCGCCTTGCCGACAAGATGGCTTCTGCCACCATTCACAACGAGATTTTCGGCAGCGACCACTGCCCCGTAGAACTCGTACTCAACGACTAACCCACATACTACTTACGAAATAAACCCAAATCGGTCATTAGGCCGTGTAAGGAATTTATAGATTACTTCTTGCGTTCTTTCGGCTTTTATAAGATGCTTTTTGCTTGTTTTTAATTCGTGATAGCTCGCTATCACTCATTAAAAGACAAGCAAAATTCATTCTTCTAAAATTCCGAAATACCACAAGCCCTAATGACCGATTTGGAATAAAAAATCACATTTAGACTATCAAATCTAAATGTGATTTTTTTATGCGGAAAAATTCCTGTGGGTTAGTATTCCACTTCGTTGTTCATCATCTTGTGGGTGTCCCATGGGGCTGGATCACCGCCGAGGTATTTGTGGAACCATTCGAGGTGGGCGTTGTAATACACTGGCATCGAGTTCATGGTGTCGGGCCAGTGGCCATCGTTGCTGAACACAATCAGGCGTGATGGAATACCGAGGGTTTGCAGCACGCTAAAATACTGAATGCTTTGGGTGTAACTCACACGGTAGTCGCGTTCGCCTGTGAGAATGAGTGTTGGAGTCTTGAAATTCTCCACATATTCCGATGGCGACCACTTTTTGTAAAGTTCAGAGTTCCAAGGCTGGCCTTTAAGGTCGAAATTAGGGAACCAGAGTTCTTCGGTAGTGCCCCACATCGAACGCAAGTCGTAAAGGCCCATCATCGAAGCCAAGCACTTGAATGGGTGGTCGTGGCCTTGCAGCCAGTTCATGAAATAGCCACCGTAACTCCAGCCCATTGCGCCCATGCGGTCGGCATCCACGTAAGGGAGTTTAGCAAGTGCCTCGGTCACCTTAATCACATCTTCGTAAGGCTTGCCGCCCCAGTCGCCCGAAATGCTGGTGGTGAAGTCCTGACCGTAGCCGGTAGAGCCGTGAGGGTTGGGGTAAGCAATCACATAGCCTGCACCTGGATACACCTGCCAATCGGCACGGAACGAGTTCGTCCACTGCATCTGTGGACCACCATGCACATTAATCACCAAAGGATATTTCTTGTTAGGGTCGAAATCGTGGGGCTTGACTACAAACACCTGAATTTTGGCACCTTCTGCGCCTTCCACCCACATCACCTCGCTTGGGCGAATATCTACCTCGTCTTCCAACTCTTGGTTGAGGAAGGTGAGTTGCTGTTCGGTCTTGGCACCGTTCTTCATGCGATAGAGTGCCGAAGGCTTGCCTGTGGTGGAGTAGGTGTAGTAGAGATAGCCGTCGTTGCCGAGGCAGAAAGTGGCAACGGCACGGTCGGGCAGCACTTTGGCGTGCTTGCCGCTTTTTACGTCCACCTTATAGATAGGCACAGCGCCCAATTCCTGCACACCAAAATAAATGCTCTTGCTGTCAGCAGTCCAAAGGTAATCGTCGTTCACCCAGTTGTCAATATCTTCGGTCAGCACGCGCTTCTCGCCTGTGTTGCGGTCGTAGAGCGCTAAGCGGAAACGGTCGCTTTCGTGGCCAGGCACCACTTGAAAGCGGTAGGCGATGTAGCGGCCGTCGGGCGAGTATTTTGGTGTGCCGTCCCAAGCCTTGTTGTTGGCGGTGATACATTTAGCCTCACCACCAGTCACAGGCACAACGAACAAGTCGGCGTTGGTGTTCGCCTCTGGGTGGTCGGTGTGGTTGCTGATAAAGCAAAGTTCCTTGCTGTCGGGCGAGAAGGCGAAGCCTGGAGCATTGCCCCAAGTGGGAGCCGAAAACTCGCCAGGAGTGACATCGGTATAGGTCTTTTCAGCGATATTGTAAACGATGATATGGCTGTAGCGGCCATCGGCATAGTCGGTCCAATGGCGGTAAAAGAGTTTGTCGGCAATGTGGCCTTGCACCGAGCCCTCGGTTTTCTTCTTCCAGCGAGCGGCGTTGGCCTTGCCGTCGGCACCGAGGTCGGGATAAACTTCGGTGGCGAAAGCCAAGAGGTTGCCGTCGGGGCTAAGCACTGCGCCCGACACGCCCAACTCGTAGTTGGTGATTTGCTCCGTGTCGCCAGTGGCAACATTGCGGCGGAACACCTGTGGCAATTTCACCTCCTTGCCATCTTCGGCGATGGTGGTGCCAGTGGCTCCGTAGTAAATCCACTTGCCATCAGCCGACCATTGTGCGTCGCGGCTCTTGCCGTCGATCATTGGGGCAAATTCTGGAGTTTTGCCCTTGGTGTCGAGTCTCATCAGATTGATGCTCGTGTTGGTCTTGTGATTTTTCAAATCCTGAGCGGTGACATTGAACGCCAAAGTCTTGCCGTCGGGACTCAAAGCCAATGCGCTCACGCTCTTGGTGCGATACACGTCTTGAATGGTGAATGCGCGCTTTGCCGCGCCTGTTTGTGATAGTGCCATCGTTGCAATGGTTGCTAATATGATTTTCTTCATACTCACAGAATTATTGATTATTTTTATGTGGTTAGAATACTTTTTCGAAAGCGTTTCGCTCGCCATCCTTCACCATGATCATGCCACAGCGAGTGAAACCGATTTTGGGCAGAATGTGGAGCATTTCCAAGTTGTCGAAATTGGTGTCGATGCGCATACTCTCGCGGCTCATGCGCTTGCTCTCGTCGATGAGCATGAGCAGAAACGCCGAGGCAAGCCCTTGCCCGGTACGACCGTGGTCGATGCCCAGGCGGTGCACCACCGTGTAGCGGCTGTTGGTGGAATTGCTGTCGGTGAGCCATTCTCCGTCCCAAATATGGTCGTAGCAAGGGTCGCCAGCGGTGATAAAGGCACAATAGCCCACCACTTGGGTGCCATCAAGCAGCACCCAACCTTGCCCTATTTCGATGTCGGAAGCCACGGTGTCGGGGTTGGGGTAGCCATACTGCCATTGGTCGCGACCTGCGCGACGCATCACCTCAATCTCCCCTTTCAGAATTTTCCAAATCACGGGAATGTCGTGCTCGGTGGCACGGCGAATGTGAAGCTCGTGGTTATTCTTCGTCGTCATCTTCTTCGATTGGGGTGTTGAGCAGTTGCTCTGCGTCGTCGAAATCTTCGGGCTTTACCACCACGCGCCACATCCCCTTATCGCTGCCACGGAGCAGGGTGCTGGCTGTGTTGTCGCCCAAAACTCCAGCCTCGATGCCATTGGCACTGAGCATACCTTTCACGATGCTGGCCTCAACTTCGCTCTCGAATTGAGCCAATACTTTCAAATCACCTTCGTTAGTCATAGTAGTGAAGTTTTATGATTATTTGATATTACGTTTGTTGAGTTTGGCTTGATAGCGTTGTGCGTTGGCGTTGTGCGAGCTAAGGTCGGTGGCAAAATCGTGATACCCCGAAAAGTCGCTCTTTGCGCACATGAAAATGTAGTCGTGGGGCTTGCTGTCGAGAATTTGGTCGATGGTCGCCTTTTCGGGCAAGCGGATTGGACCTGGTGGCAGACCAGCCACACGATAGGTGTTGTAGGGCGAATCGTAGGCGCACATGTCGTGCGTGATGCGGCGAATGCTGAAATCGCCAAGGGCAAACTTCACGGTAGGGTCGGCTTGCAGACGCATTTTCTTTTGCAGACGGTTGATATACAGGCGACCCACCTTGCCACGCTCGTCGCTCTTTGCGGTTTCCTCCTCGGCGATAGATGCCACAATCACCACCTCGTCGGGCGTGAGACCCAATTTCTTCGCCTTTTGGGTTCGCTCGTCGTTCCAGAATTGCACATAGTAGTTATACATGTTTTTCAGCAATTTTTCTGGCGTGATGTCCCAATAGAATTTATAACTGTCGGCAAGCAGAATGCAGCCGATGTTGTCGGGCGTGTGGTCGAACTTGGCGCACACCTCTGGGTCGGCAAGTGCCTTCAGAAAATCCTTCTTGCTGGGCTCGAACTTATTGCCGGCACGTGTGGCAAACTCATCGAGCGTGCGCACATTGTTGAAGGTGAACTTCAATTCCGACGGCTCGCCCCTGCGGAGCGTGTAGGCGGCCATCAATGCCGTTTCGCCCTTCGCAATCTTAAACGCGCCGTGTCTGTATTCCACCTTCATGCCACTCACCTTGAGCAACGTGGACACACGGCTGGCGAACGTATCGTCGGTGTTCTTCTTCAGCGAGTCGGTAAGAGCCTCCATTGTGGTGCCCTTCGGAATATAGATGATGGTGTCTGCGCTCGCTTTCGTAAGCACGAACGGCAGCGAAACGGCAGCCATAGCCACCAGCACCACCGCCACAACCAGCAGCACCCTCTTATGCTTATCCACAAAAGATGATTTTTTCTTTTTCCTCGATTTAGTCGTTTTTGCCATTTTTGTTTGAATTGTGTTTGTGAAAGCAAATTTACACTTTTTTTCCGAGAACTGGTGTCAATGAATGTGAAAACACCTGCCTGTACACCCAAATCGGGCAAACAAGCCGCCAAAACAGCGGTTTTTTCAAGAAAAACGCACAAAAGTGAAGAAAAGTTGCAAAAAGTTTTGCGACTTTGAAAAAAAAACGTAACTTTGCACTCGCTAAAAGCAAATCAGCACAAAGCACTGGAGAGGTGGGTGAGTGGCTGAAACCAGCAGTTTGCTAAACTGCCGTAGGAGTAATCCTACCGCAAGTTCGAATCTTGTCCTCTCCGCCAAATAAAGGGTAACAAGTTGTATTGCAACGAGTTACCCTTTATTAATTAAAAAGTCATAGACGCAGTATAGACGATAGAAGTTTAACCATTTGCATTCTTCACACCAAAGAATGTAAAAAAATGTGTGCAGCACGGAAGAAATTAAACTCTCTCAGCGAGGTTTTGAAGTACACCTATCCAAAACTTCATACTGGCGGCAAGTGGTATGTCGATTTCTATGCCTACGATCCTGCCGAAGGCAAGATGCGCCGCAAGAAATATCACCTTGACAACATCGAAAAAATCAAAGAGCGACGCAAGCGAGCCAATGAACTCATTGAGTCGCTGACCAAACTTTTACGTGAGGGCTGGTCGCCATGGATTGATGCCGACAGCAACCGGACCTACACTTTATTAGAGGAAGCCTTAAATAAATATGAGGCATTCGTCGAAAGAATGCCGAAATACAAGACCCGCAAGTCCTACACATCACGATTGAACATCCTGCGCAAGTACAACGCTCAGCGGTTGCTGCCAATCCGCTATGTATACCAGTTCGACACGGCATTTGTCAGCGACTTTCTCGACTATATTTATTTGGATAGAGAAGTCAATCCGAGAACCAGGAACAACTATAGGCAGTGGTGCCAGTCGTTGGCGGCATTCTTCATCGAGAAGCAATATATGAAAAGCAACCCTGTGGAAGTCATCAAGGATATAGCCGAAGTCGGCAAGAAGCGGCAGCCGTTGAGTGCTGCCATGTTGAAGCAGCTGGAGTCACATCTTCGAGAGGCGCATCCATATTTCTACCTCGCTTGCATGATGGAATATTACACTTTCATCAGGCCGGAGGAATTGAGCCATATAAAGCTCGAAGACATCAGCATCAAGGAGCAGTCAGTATTCATCAATGCAACAGTTTCAAAAAACAAGCGTGACGGCAAGGTCGGCCTCAATGATAAAATCATAAAGTTCATGATTGACTTGGGCGTGTTCCAGCATCCCAACGATTATTATTTGTTTGGACCAAAGGTAACGCGCCCATCAGCGACACGCAACGACAGCGAAATGTTCCGACGCAAGTGGAATACGTTAGTGCGCAAAGGGCTCGGCTGGGGTGACTGCTACCAGTTCTACAGCCTTAAGGATAGTGGTCTCCGTGATCTCGCCAATAGTGAGGGCATAGTCATAGCAAGAGACCAGGCACGGCACAGCGATGTAAGCACCACAAACAAGTACCTGCAAGGTCGCGATGCAGCCGTGCATGAGGAGACCAAGCACTTCAAAGGAAATCTTTAATCCAGCTTATAAAAATAGCCCGTAACAAGAGGTGACACACCTTTGGCCGTGATGTTGTATTCCAGTTTCTCACAGGCGAACCTTTGCCCATGAATGAGAAATGCTCTAGTAGGTTTCAGTACCTCATTTGACATAAACTTGATGCAATATTTCACGGTTGTATCGATGACGGTTCCATCAGCAAAACTTGTGTTGCCGATGGTTTCTTTGTCTTGTAGTTTTTGAAGTGTCAAGAAGTTCTGTGCACTTATATGTTTGTTGCCATAGCCGTTTCTTTTGACCTCGTAAGCTGAGCACGGCTGTACAACTGGGTATTCACCGGTGCAACTCATGTCTTCATTGTAGATGGCGGTCATACGCTCCGGCACATAGGCAACATACATTTTGTCAATCTCAGATGCGCTATCAACCGTAGTCTCGCCTTCTATGAGAGACTCAAGGTCGGTCTTAACCGTATCTGCAGCTCGTACTAATATCTTTTCTCCGACATCTGACGGCCCTTCGATGGAAAGAATCGGCATAGGAACTTCGTCAAGTTTAACCTCATTATAGTACGTTTCCCCGCCCTGTGTGTAGGATGTGGTCATCACGAATGGCACATTCTGTAGTGTGGTAGTAGCGGGCACAATTTTCAACTCGACATCAATGTCTTTTTTGTCGGGTTGCCTCATGAGGGCACCAAACTGGTTAACCTCTTTGAAGTAGTATTCGGTGACATTGCCATTCGCATCTTTAATAGTAGCAAGAATAAACTGGTGTCCTTGCACATTAAATAGTTTATTCTTGTCATCGGCAGAAGCACCATTCTGCAGGTATGTTTGCATCTGTGCCAAAGATGTAAAGCGATTGTCTATAGTTGCAGCACCGAGAATATCTTCTGATAGATGGTATTCATTGTCTTCCATGCTGAAACCGATGTTGCCAATGCTGACATCGCTGGTATCTTCTTTTGATACTTCGGATGTGTACTCATCAACAATATCTTCAATTGGAATCGGTGTGTCAGTCCACCAGGTTTGGTGGTTTACCAGTGTGCAAGTCTTGGTCAGTTCATCAACCTCAAAAACGACTCCGAGAAATCTTTCAACCTGTGTCAAGAACTCGTTCACGGTCCAATGCGGCAATGCTTTGGCGATGTCCACGCGGTTGTTGGCGGTCACTATGAAAATGCGCTTGAACAATGAGTTGTCGGTATATAGTCTTTCCAGACCGGGAATATCAATCTCGTAGCCTACAGCAGTCAACACCTTGCGAATCGTGCGGCAGAGCATAGGCATGTATGAAGGACACACTTGTGGTGTGCCGTCAGATCGTGCTTCTTGGTTCTCCCAACTAAGCCTATATTCTGGGAAAAATATGCCATAGCCACCGCTCTCTGTCCCGTGCTTGCGCATCACAATTTCGTTACATAGTAGGCCGCTATCGCAATAGCTGTTCCACTGGCTGTTCACATTGATGACGGGAAAAGCAACGCCACGGTTGTCATAGTCATCATATCCTTTCACTCCAGGAATCTCTTCAAACTTCCACCATCTATCGCGCCACCATTCAAAGGCGTTTTGTGCCTTGGTTGGATCTTGACTTTCTGGTTTATTTAGAAATCGAATGTCAACGCATTCCATCCAGTCAAGCACTGCACGGTAGACTGCTGTACCTTTCTCAGCTGGCACAGGTTCCGGCTGATAAGACAACTCATGCATCCAGTCACCAAGGTCAAGCTCATCAATGTAGAGCTCTTCACCTTTGGTGTAGAAGTTCATTTCGCTGTTGCCTCCCAGCAGCTGCACTTTGACTGCATTGTCGGTGACTTGGTTGATGACAGCCTTGCCGTCAAGAAGCACTTTGTTGTCAACACGCAGTACAGCATGGAACACATGGTATTCAGTAATGGTGTCTATGCGGTTGATGCTTCCGAAGATGTCACGATTCTCTTTCACCTGCAGGGTCAGTTCCACGTCGTAGGTGTAGCTGCCCGACTTCGTGAAATAGACATTTTCGCGCGTCAGCTTGATAGACACATTATCTTTCAGTACGGCTGGCTTTCCATCTATGAACAATTCTATCATCTTTTTCGGAGTCTGTAAGCGAGCCAAAGAGCGAGCGCGATCAATGCTGCTCCACCAACGAGCATCAATGCCTTCTGGTGCCAGCGCAGCACATTAACCTCTTTAATCTCGGTCACTGGGTATGGCTTAGGTAGTTCGACAGTGATTATTTTAGGGATGCTGTCTGTGACCCTCACAGTGTCATGCAGCATCTTCCATCGGTTGCGATATGCTATTCTCTCGGTGAACACGGTATCACCACGCACATATATGCGCACGGTGTCAGTCATATAGATGCTATCAATGACCGTGTTGGTGTGGTACACATCATGAGTGACCGGCACTTCGATAGGCACCTCCTTCTGTACTTCCACCGGAACATATATTTTTTTTGAGCAGCTGGCCGCCAGCAGAAGGCACGTCAATATGATAATGTGTCGTTTCATACAATCTCGATCCAAATTTCTTCGCCATACTGTCGGGCAGGTGTGAGGAAGTTGTCATACAGGTTGTAGAACGCTTTCTGCGAGTCCACCACACGGCCCACGATTCTGTTGTAGCCCACGATGATGCACCCAGCCGAACTGTTTTGGTTCACGCCACAGTGAATCAGAATGCCCTCGAAGTGAGGCACGTTTCGCACCCAGGGCATCACACCATTATATTTCTTGGTGTAGGGGTACTTGGTGAAGTTAGAGAACTTCGGCGACTTGACAAAGGTGATTTTATAGGTTCCGAAAGGGATGCAGGTCTGCGAATAAACTTTCTTCTCTCCGTTGTCAAACTTGCCGTTGTGGTTCAGGTCGCGGTTCTTATCCTCGATGGTGTCACAGATGTACACGCGCTTGCCGTCGGTCACGTCATAGAGGTGTCCGATGGTGTACAAGCTTTTGAATGCTGTTCTTTCAAGCCTCAGTTTCATTGTCTTTTTTTTTGAGTTTTGATAAATCAATGTCGAAGTGCCGCTCAGTCTTGTCTATCATGACGCTTTGCAGAATCTTCGCCCATTTGGCCCCATTACATGAGCTCATGTTCTCAAGTATGGACCAACATTGCCAGCCAATGACCAGACCCGCAGCTAACTTCAGCGCATCAAAAAGGCTATCCGTAACATAGATGTGCAAGAAATGAGCGAATATCAGAAGCGCATAAACTTGGGCGAGTGTGATAAGCACAGCTCGAAAGTAGCGACTGCTGAATTTGCCACTGTCTTTGCTGGTCATTTCAGGGTGTTCCTTGCGCACCCGCTTCCCGAGTTGCCATGCTGTAAGGCAATCAAACAGAACTGCCGCCGTACATAAAAGTATATATGGAAGAGTCGGCGATAGTGCTGCGCCAACAGCTGTGCAGTATGAGAAAAACATTTGATAAATACGTTCGTTCATTGTTCTCTATTTTTACTTTTGCTGCAAAAGTAGAGCAATATATCAACCCCTAAAAAGACAAAAAATGGAAATTAAGAAAATCGCTGCGCATTATCGCCAGTATTTGGCACGCATGATTAAGCAAAGTACACGTTCCGACTACACCAAACGACTTGAGATGCTTGTGTGCTACGCCTCCATGCAGGGCATCACAGCCATTGAGGACATCGACTTCACGCAGTTCCTGGAATGGGTGTTCATCGGTCGGGGTGTCGCACCTCGCACTCACAACAACTACCGCACATGGTGCCTGTCGTTTTGCAGATGGCTGCGACAGCAGCACTATATCTCCGGCGACCCGCTGCTCGATGTGCCGCCGTTGAAAGAACCGCCGAAGGTGCGCCAGCCTCTGCCTCCCAGCGTTCTCGCTCGCGTGCGAGACTACCTCAACGAACGCAACAAGCACTACCTCCTCGCCGTGATGATGGAATACTATTGCTTCATCCGTCCTGACGAGCTGTCCAACATCCGCATCGGCGACATCGACGCGAAGGCACACGCTATCTATGTCCGGGCAGAAATATCAAAGAACGGCAAAGCAGAGATGGTGGGTCTCAACAATGCAGTGCTGTCGCTCATGAGAGAGCTGCACGTCCTTCGCTCACCGAAAGACTGGTATCTATTCAGTGTGCGATGCCGACCAGGAGCGACAAAACTGAACAGCCGTATGTTCCGCGAGCGCTGGGCGAGGTTGCGCAAGCGTCTCGATCTGCCAAAGGAATATCAGTTCTATTCGTTGAAAGACTCAGGCATCCGTGACCTCGCCAATTCCGAGGGCATAGTTATCGCTCGTGACCAAGCGAGGCACAGCAGCGTTGCCGTCACCAACAAGTACCTGCAAGGCCGTGACCGCCCTGTTCACAAGGAAACGATACGTTTCAAAGGTGCGTTGTGAGGGGAACGCCCTCTCTGCAGAGCAAGGTAAAGT
>ERZ1026852.1901-NODE-1901-length-10398-cov-28.608044_pt1 | contig 10398 bp, 8 predicted proteins | sample MGYA00380156_ERZ1026852 | MGnify/ENA primary metagenome ERZ1026852 (study PRJEB33269, sample SAMEA4719792) | human gut metagenome | biome: human-associated habitat; feature: organic feature; material: feces | place: Cameroon | collected 2013-10 ...
TGCTGCCGGTACTGAGCCGGCAGTTGCTGAGCCATATGGCCGCGAAGCAGAAACCACAGGCGCTGACTCTGACATGGAGTGACGAGGACGGTATTGTGATGGTATTTAGCTGTGAATGAGCGATGAGGATTTAATCATTCCAAATCGGTGTATAAAAAGGAAATGAAAATGTTTAAAAGAATGATGTTATTAGCAGTGATTACTGCATCTACTGGTACGGCTAATGCCGGATTATTTGATTCAAATGATTTCAAATGCGGTAGAGAAGATGCAGTAAAAGCACTTTCCGATTATATAAAAAACGACGCTGCGGGGCTGTTGCAAAGTGATTTTATTACGAAGGGTGATTTTAATTATGATAAACCTGTTTCAGTTTATCAGCAGATGCTGAACGGCATGACTGTGAACGTGGCTAATGTATCAACATCCGGTAAAGGGAATTACGGTCTGAATTGTAGCGCCACTATTTCAGTTAAGATCCCGCAAAATACACTCGATATTGTAAAAAAATTTCCTGATTATTTGTCAGATATTACTCGTGGTGGTGGTCGGATAAATAATGATAATGTCACCTGGGATGTTGTTAAATACAGCGCCAGGCTTGCTGATAATAACAAGGACATTATTTTTAGTGAATTTAGTCGCTCCTATATCTCCAGAGCCATATACGAGATGAGCGTCCTGTCAGTCAATAAAGAACAGATTGTTCACACGTACTTACAAAGAGAGTTAATGAAAGCACAGTCTGCTTATGCAGGGGCAGACCGTGAGCTGAATGCAACATGGAAAGCATTGCCTGATTCTGTTCGTAATTCAATGAAAAAAGAACAGCTGGCATGGGTTAACAGCAAAACGTCGAAATGTGGAAAGCTCTCTGATGCAACATCAGAAACAACAAACATACAACATAGAGTTGACATTTATCAGTGCCAAACCCGGATGACGGATGAAAGAATCTCCTGGTTGACGGGGGAAAGTGATTAACTGTCCGGCTTGTTGTTCTGGTAAATATTGATGTCTGAGGAAGTGTGGGGGATATAAGGGTGAAGAGTGATTCAGTGACTGTTCTGGCGAAGAAAAATTTTGATGAATTTTTGGGACTGTCCCGTTACAGACTGGATATTCACGATTGCCCGCACTTCCTGGATGTTTTTAATTTCAGGGCAGAAGAGAAACTCAGTCAGCCCTGGCGTTATGACGTGGTCGTTACCTGCTCTTCTGCGGATATTGCCTGTGATTCGTTACTGCTTAAGCCAGCATCATTTACTTTCCAGACCCCGGTGTCTGACGGAACACCGGCCCTGCCGATCAGGAGGGTATTCGGCGTGGTTGAGTCGTTTCGCCGCGTCTCTGCCTCGAATGATGAGACCCGTTACGCACTGACGATTGTTCCCCGTATCGCCCTTCTGAACTATACGAAAGGGAGCGAAATCTACCTCAATCAGTCAGTCACTGAAGTGGTTGAGCAGGTATTGCGTAAACATGGTCTGGAAGGGCAGGATTTTGAATTCCGGCTCTCCCGGGAGTATCCACCCCGGGAGCTCATCACCCAGTGGCGGGAGACTGACCTTGAGTTTATCCGGCGCCTGCTGGCGGAGGTGGGGATTTACTGGCGTTATGAAATGGACAGTCGTCTTGAACAGGACATAGTGATTTTCCAGGACAGCCAGCAGCAGTATGAATTTGGCATCACGCTGCCATTGCGCAATCAGGCCGGGATGAGTGACAGCGGGCAGGAGAGCATCTGGGATATTCAGACCACCTGTAACGTGGTGAGCGGAAGTGTGGTCACCCGGGACTACAACTACCGTGAAGCGCTGAAACCTCAGGACAGTGCCGAAAGTATTTTCAGTAAGGAAGGGATCACCACCGGAGAAACGTACCATTATGCTGAACCCTTCCTGACGGCAGGTGACGCTGAAAGCCCGGAGACCGGGGCATACTTTGCCCGTCTGCGTCACGAACGCATTCTGAACGCGCAGTATTGTGTCAGCGGGCATTCCTCCAGTCCTTATCTGACGCCGGGTCAGGTACTTGAAACGGACGGCACGTTACCCGATGTCGTCAGGGAAGGCATCGTTATCACCACGGTGCGTTCCCGCGGTTCACGCAAAAGTCGCTTTACGCTGACGTTTGAGGGGATCCCCTACAGTGAAACGGTCTGCTGGCGTCCGGCACTGCTCAGTCGCCCGGTGATATCCGGCTCGCTTCCGGCGCGGATTGAGAGCCACGAGAAGAACGATATCTACGCCCATCTGGACGGGCAGGGGCGTTACCGGGTGAAGCTGGACTTCGATCGCAACAGTACAGAACGGGGTTACGCTTATCTGTGGTTGCGGCTGGCTAAACCTTATGCCGGTGATACGTACGGTTTCCACTCACCGCTTATCGACGGAACTGAAGTGGCCATTGTATTTGACGGCGGAGATCCGGATCGTCCCTACATTGCTTATGCCCTGCATGATTCAGAGCATCCGGATCATGTCACCAGTGACAATCATACGCGGAACGTGTGGCGCACGCCGGCGAACAATAAGCTGCGGATGGAGGATAAGCGCCAGGAAGAGCATATCAAGCTCGCAACGGAATATGGCAAAACGCAGCTGAACATGGGACACCTGGTCAACAGCCGGCGTGAAAAGCGAGGTGCCGGTTTTGAACTGCGAACGGACGAGCATGGTGCTGTACGCGCAGCAAAAGGGCTGTTCCTGACGGCAGATGCCCAGGCCAGAGCCCTGGGGCCAGTGCTGGAAATGGCGGCAGCGATAAGTCAGATTAACCAGGCTAACAGCCAGATGCAGGCCCTGAACAGCGCTGCCGAAGCCGCCGGCGCCCTGCTCTGTGATATCAATACTCAGATTAGGTTTGTAACCGACAAAATCAGGGAGCTCCAGTCTGCGGTCCTGCTGGGGAGTGCGCCGCAGGGGGTGGCCCTGACCTCAGGTGAACACCTTCAGCTCTGCAGTACCCGTAACACCATGATCAATGCAGGTCAGCATCTTGATATCGGTGCGATGAAAAATCTGTCGGTAACGGTGGAGAAAGCCCTTGGTCTGTTTGTGCATAAAGACGGGGCGAAGCTGGTAGCCAACAAGGGAGATATTGAGATTCAGGCTCAGCACAACACGATGGCGCTGTTTTCAGAAAAACAGCTGACGGTGACCAGTAGTGAAGACGAAATTATTATCAGCACCCCGGAAACTCTGACGCTGAACGGTGGCGGGTCTTACCTGAGACTGAGTAAGAACGGGATAGAGCACGGCTCATCGGGTGAGTTTATTGTGAAGGCGTCTGACTATCTGGTGCCTGGTTCTGGCACAAATCTCCCCAACGAAGCACCTGGTTTCAGCCTGACGGATATCACTCAGGAAAATAAAATCAGCAGTAAGTCTTTTAACGACTAAGGGCTGATGATGGATCCATTAATTTCTCATATGCGTAATGTGTTTTTGTTTGCATCTTTGCTTTGTTTATCAAATTTTACACTGGCATCCGTGCAAGCAAGCCCAGAAAGCATGGTGTACGAGTTTTATAAGTCATATTTGAAAGAAAAATCATCAGACAATAGCCGACTTCTCAGCCAATATGTTTCTGATGAATTGATGAAAAGCATTAACGACTCAATGATGTGTAATTATGATTCTGATGATTCAGTGTCGGCAGAAGAACTCGAAGGGAAATGTTCACAGAAGCACGAATGCAAACAGTTTAAAGAGCGTTATATTTGCAACTGGCATGGTGTTTGGGTTGATACTGATGTTGATTACTTTACAAAATCACAGGATATTTATCCTTCGTGGAGAGCAAATATAAGTACCTTTGATGTTTTCCAGAAAGAGAATGACTCTTCAGTAAACGTTATTTTAGGGGCGGGCTCTGAGCCTAAAGTTAAATTTAAAGTTATGCTAAAAATAATTGATGAGAAATGGAAAATCACCAGCGTATCGGAACAGTAAGAGCCTGCTCATTTTCTAAAGTTCTCACATCGACCGCTCATACAAATACCAACATATCTACGGAGAGATTTTTATGTTGAAGATGATTTTTTTTGTTTGCTGCTTGTTCTGCGTGTCTGATGTGGCCCTGGCTTCAGCGAATAATAGTTCAATGCCTGGGGAAGTTGTTGCCAGATTTTATCATGATTACCTTGTCGCGTCTGAAATGCCTGACATGGAATCAGCTGACAAACTAACACAAAAAGCTATTTTTGAATATACAACTGAACATCTCAGAAGCCTGCGGGATAATGATGAATCAGGTGCCGATTATTTTTTAGATGCTCAGGATATATGTGAAGAATGGAAAGACAGCATTAATGTGGAAACTGTTTCAGAGAACGACCTGGTCGCACAGGTTAAGTTAACATTAGGATATGGTAAGGGCGTGTCCCTGTATGCCATTAGCCTGGCTAGAGAAAAAGGTAAGTGGTTAATGGATTCTGTTAAGCCTATATTCCATAGTAGTATTTATTGCCCTCGACAAGCAGAGGGAGAAGAATAAATGCTGGACAAGAAAATCGCAGTTAGCGTTTTGAACTCACAGGCTCTGACCAGAGCTAAAATTAATGCTGATAATTTTAAAAAGGGCATTGATAAAAAACTTAAATATGGTGAGTCGAAATGTGCCCGTTATGTTAAAAAAGCATTGATTGCTGGCGGGGCATCGGTAAAGAACTCAGGAATTGAATCAGCAAAAGACTACGGTCCATGGCTGCTAGAAAATGGCTTTAAAGTTGTGGATAACGCGACAACAGTGCGTAGTGGCGGTGTATTCACAATTTCTGGTCAGCAAGTGGGGGATGTTGTCGTAATCCAGGCGGCACCACATCATGTGCATGGACATATGGCGATGTTTAATGGTACACACTGGGTATCTGATTTTATCCAGGAAAAGGGGTTCTATCCTGCCCAGATATATCGTGATCAAAATATACCCTATGCACTTTATCGTTATGGTGATAATACCACATCAGAGCAGAACGCCTCGGCTACCCAAAAAGGAAAAATTAAAATTGTCTGGCCTATTCCCTCCAACAACCGGGGGAGTGAGTTTAAAAATCAGGAAGAGATACTCGCTCATTTAGCGGGAGAATCTACCGGACTGTACATGATAGGCCGCAACGGCATGTGGCATGGTGGGATCCATATCACCGAAGCCACGACGCCATGGTGTGCGCTTAGTGGTAAGTCTCCACTTGAAGCGATAGATTTTCCGGTTCCTTTTAAAGGCGAGCAGGCTATACGTTGTATGGCTGATGGGGAAGTTGTTGCTTATCGTGTCTGCAAGGATTATCTGACGCTAGGCTGGGAATCAGGTCCGCTAAGCTTTTCGGGCTCATTTGTTCTGGTGAAACACTATATCCAGCCGGGTGAGAAAGAAACCAGCGGACTGCATTTCTATACTCTGTATATGCATCTTGCGCCGTATTCAGCTTATGAATCTGAAGCAGAAAATCAGTGGGTCGTTCAGGACACTCTAAAAGCATATTCTGAAATGGACTGGCTGACGGCGAAACTGACTTCAGATGAAACTTCTCCACAAATTGCAGGGTACATGCCTGAAGGGGCAAGAGTGGAGTGGAACCCGGCAGACAGTAATCTTAACGCTACAGGAAGTAACAAGAGAAAATACGGTCTTGTGACGCTAAAGGGTTTACCAGAAAAAAACAGCAGTACTCTCACTCCCGGTCAGCGCTACTGGGTTGTTGTGGATAACAACAATGTTAAGCCAGCGCCGGGGGCCGGGCCCGGCTGGTGGCGACACTTGCTTCCTCCCGCAAAGGAAGCCATGGTATTCGATAAAACAGTAAGCCTCAGTTCTCCATTTGCCATTAAGGCCGGTGACCCGATTGGGCACATGGGCTACTATCAGGCACCAAAGGATGGGGGGTATGAGGCACGATATCAGGTACATATCGAATGCACGAGTATGGATGATAATCTGGAGAAATTCCTGACCAATCCTGAGCAGGTGGGAAAAAATAATCCACTCTGGCTGAAGTACGCCCCGGGACTCGCGTTGTACAAGAAAGATGTTTCTACAGGAACATTCACGAAGGATACGAGGGTGACGGCCAGGACGGGAATTCTGCCACTGAAACAGGTGCAAACAGAAGTCGATAAGTCGACCAAACAGGAATACTGGCAATTGCGGCCAGAAAACGCGTACGTGCCAAAAGGTCAGGTGGAACCTCAACTTTTGTCACAGTATGATCTGGCAAAGCTGGGGTTCAGAACTGAAATCGCAGAGCCTACCAGCTTTGATTACCTGGATGGAAAAAAACAGCCCACTGGATTCTTCCGCGGTCTTATCAACTCACTCTATGAGGCTGCGATCGGTGATACGCGAACCAGTCATGCGCTGGTGAAGCATAATTATCAGCGCCTGCTGGATAAAATTGATAGTGGAAGCGATCGTTACTCTCCAATGGAATACTGGAGAGCACTTCATAATCCCGATTATCGTGATGTTCTTCAGAAAACAATCGTTAAACATCCCAGCGACTGGTACTTCAAAAAAGACGATGCAATCTGGCAACCATTTCTGAATGCACTAAAGAAAGATGCACCTGAATGGAAGAAGTACAGTGAGGATTTTCTTGATAAGATGGCCTGGATGCAGGATGTGACCACGGAGAAGCTGGGCCCCTCGTTATGGCATATGCATCCAATAATGTTTTTAGCCTCCCTAATTCAACCTAATGAAGATATTAGAATTCTTCGTTTACGTGCATTTCTACGAATGATCCGCATCGGTGAAGGGACAATTCAGGAAGACGGATACAGAACGATGTTTACTGGTGTAAAATTTACAGATTTTAGTAAACACCCCAATATCAGGCATGAAGCTAATGGTGTTGTTTCGACTGCTGCTGGAGCTTATCAATTTTTATACGGAACATGGAGAAATTTGCAACGTAGATATTCATTTCCAGATTTCAGTCCGAGCAATCAAGATCTCGGTTGTATAGCGCTCATTGCAGGTCGAAAAGCATTAGATGTAGTAATGCAGGGTAAGATTAGCGAAGCCATACATTTATGTCGTATTGAGTGGGCCAGTTTACCCGGTTCACCGCATGGTCAACCAACTGCAAATAAAAAAATGATTATGGAAAAATATGAACTCTACTTAGCTGAAGAAAAAGAAGGTAAAACAAGTTTACATGCCACCACAGAAAAAATAGTAAAATTTATTGAAGGTAATTACCCAGAGTACCTATGAAAAAATTCATTTTCCTGTTACTAATTCCAGTGTTTTGTAATGCAAACACTCCTACTGTTTTCAAGTCTTCTTGCAGTGGTATTCAATACAGTATCGAATCATTTTGTAGTGTAAATAATCTTAATGATGACCAGGATAAACTTACCATACCAATTTGTAGCAAACAAATATTTACCCTTGGTAAGGAAAATCATGACCTATCAGAGTCTACAGGTTTTGTTGAACGTATTAACATTAAAGGCGAAAAAATAAAAATGATGAATTTCGTTTTCTACGGGGTCACATGTAAAAGTGATAGAATCATTTTATCCGGCGCAGGTGGTTGTAATTCATGTGGCGAAATGTTCAAGATATTTAATTTATCAGGAAAAGAAATTAATGAGAAATCTACAATGCTAGATTTGGAACCTATGCAGGATATTATTCCCGATTTTTATTAAGTTAATAATTGTCATGTTGGGAAAGTATTTAGTAAAGAGTATTTATTGTCGAGTTCTATGGTTTTTACCTTCGTGAATTCGGAAGTGTGAAATTCATGCAGAAAAAAATCAAATGTTCTGCAGGATGTTTTTAGGGAAACCTGATTCAGAGTAAATATCTTGTTCAAAAACGGTTTTATCGGTTTTGTTAATTGTTTTGTTATTTTTACCTGCTGCGGAAAATTGATGTGAATGGGGGTTGCAACCTGTATGATAAATAATTAAACCTGAATAAATATAATGCAATAACAAAATATGAAGCAAGTATTAAAGTAAGAGAAAGGCTAAAATTAGGAATAAAAGAAAGATATAGAAGTTAACATGAGAAAAACTCTATCTTTGATAGTTGCACTTTTATCTATGTATAGCATAGACAACAGTTTCGATTTTTGTTACAAATGAAATACAAATCCCTTAGGAAAAATGTTTGTGGTGTAAAAATTAATGACGAACTTGTAGAGATGTGGATAGTTTTAAATGTGAATTTTATTGCACACTATCTGTATTATCGCATTCATATTTGTATTAAATCGGCGATGAAATAATAGTATTTATCGCCCAATGATAAATGCATGCGATGGGGCACTATCCATCAATAATCAGTGCCGCGGAAACATTCATAATAAAAATCCCGTTAATCACTATCGATGGCACGAATAAAAAGATCCCAGCAAAAACATGGGAATTAAAGAATGATGAATTAGTTAAGAGATAAGAAAGAGGAATTTAATAATGCTTCAGATTATTCGTAAAGGTGATAAAACTACTCACGGTGGTTCCGTTCTGACTGCTTCCGAAACGATGAAATTCGGTGGGATCGGTGTTGCACGTAAAGGCGACAAAGTGTCATGCCCGATCCCGGGTCATGGTCCTACTACCATTATTGAAGGTAATCCTGATTATCTTGATCATGGCATCCCGGTGGCATTTCACGGTCATAAATGCGCCTGTGGTTGCACATTGATCAGTTCATTTGCCGCAGCAAAGGTTGCCTGATTATGCCTGTCTGGCTGGATGCCGTCCCTGAAAAGGCCCCAAAGATAGCGCGTCCCGATACCCGCCGCTGGTTGCTGTTCCTGGCATTTATCATGCTGGGAGGTATAGCGCTCACATTATGGTGCTGGACGTCAGAACGAACAGGATTTGTCTTCTGGTTCACCGCTCTGGGGCTTCCATTTTGCACGTGGGGGCTTATTTTCGGTTTACGCCGGTTTGCCTATAAAGCCGGGCAGGTGGGGGCTGAGTCCCGAAATGTCGAGCGGGAAGCGCTTATTGACAGTGAAATTCTGCGTGGTCAGCGCTGCGCCTGGATCCTCGGTACTTATATTCATAGCCCGGCCGGAAACAAAGCCGATGACCTGCTTGAGGCAATGGAAGTCGCGGCGCCTGCTGTCGATTTCTCGCACCCAAGAGGATGTGATAAACCGGTCAGATACGCGGCATTACCAGAATATCAGACAGATTTAACGAAGGCTCTGAAAGGGGTGGTGAATAAACTGACCACGCGTGTAGAAGGGATAGTTCAGCCGCTTCCGTCCGCGCTACCATGCTGGTTGGTGCTGGATTGTGATAACGATCTGTATCCCCTGATTGAAGAGCAGCTTAAAGCCGACCTCTCACTCAAGACGGGCAGGATTTTTCGCCTGATGACCGGAAAAGGGCTGGGGGCGTTTGATGCCTGGCTGGACAAGCGATGGGACACCCCGGGCATTCTGGTTGTCATCACGCTGTCGTTACCTGCCTCTCCCCGGGAAGAAGATGCTGATGCTGTCTCAATGGTGGTGTTAAGCAACCGCAACACCCATGCCTGGCCGGATGCGCTTCGCCTTCATCGCCCCGAAAGGGGAACAGAAACAACGCTCACAAAGACACTTACCCGGGCGCTGCTCTGGGCGAAGACCCGGCCCAATGAGCTCAAAGGAAGCTGGATCTCCGGTCCCACATTGACGTCTGGCAGCGGCTGGAATAATGCCTGCGAAGGGAACGGAGTGACATTTAGCCTTTCAGAAGACAATTTCAGTATCGATCCCGTGCTGGGCTATACCGGCCATGCTGCTCCATGGCTTGCCATCACGCTTGCTGGTGCTGCCTTTGAACAACGAGGGGCGCAGGTTATCGCCGCCCAGCCCACTACTGACAAAGACGACGTCTGGGTCGCCGTCATCACCAAAGAAGAAGTCCGCAAGGAATCGCCCAAGAATGGCTAAGGTAAAAGTAAAAACTCTCATTGGCTCTGTTGTGACAGTCGCCTTTTTTCTGACGGTCATTGTGGCATTTTTATTTTATGCCTTTCCGGAAAACGTCGCTTCGGCCACCGGCTTCGGTCCGTATGACGGTCAGCGCATACTCACATTCTGCGCCATACTGGTTGCTACGTTGTTTTTACTCGGCTGGCTGACGGAGAAGGCTTTCGACTTCGCCGGTAAATCCGGGTTGTATTTCCAGTGGGGGCAGAAAAAGGTTGAGAGTATCACTCCGGTGACGAACACCATTCCCGGTGAAGAAGACGACGATGAACCAGTTTTCAGTGAAGATGCCGTTTCAGAACATTTGCGCTTTCGCTATGGGCGCCGCTGGCAGCGTAAGGTGCGACTCCTGCTGGTGATGGGGGATCCGGATGTGGTCCGGAAAGCGGCCCCGGGCCTTTGCCATGACCTCTGGCAGGAAGGTGACGGCTACGTGCTGATTTATGGCGGAG
>ERZ1026852.1911-NODE-1911-length-10373-cov-3.827583_pt1 | contig 10373 bp, 13 predicted proteins | sample MGYA00380156_ERZ1026852 | MGnify/ENA primary metagenome ERZ1026852 (study PRJEB33269, sample SAMEA4719792) | human gut metagenome | biome: human-associated habitat; feature: organic feature; material: feces | place: Cameroon | collected 2013-10 ...
CTTTTATAGTGTATGCTGTACAAAAATTTCTTGCAGGTAATTTATTATTACCTGCAAATTTTTTATGCAAAATTATATTGCTTATTGTCTTATGTGCTGCAAGGGTGCTAAAACCTCCTACCTTGCAGCACTTTTTGTTATAAAAATGATAGAAAGGCGGTGTTGTTATGGCAAAAAAAGGCAAGTTGACTGAAAAACAGCAGCGTTTTGTTGATGAATACCTGATTGACCTGAATGCAACACAGGCAGCTATTAGGGCAGGTTATTCAGTAAAAACAGCGGACGCAATCGGATGTGAAAACCTCACAAAACCTAATATTCAACAGGCTATTGCCGAACACATGGCAGAACGGTCACGAAGAACCGGAGTGAATCAGGATAGGGTTGTATTAGAGCTTGCGAAGATCGCATTTGTCCGAATGACAGACGTTGTTGACAGTAACGGAAGAATCAAACAGGACGCATCTGCTGATGATCTTTCCTGTATTGAATCAATCAAATATAAGGAATCTGATAATGAATTTGGTGGAAGTGTTGAAAGAGAAGTCAAGATTGCTTCCAAGATGAAAGCCCTTGAACTGCTTGGTAAACATTTAGGTATGTGGAATGATAAGTTAGATGTGAATGTGACAGCCCCTATTGTTATATCTGGAGCAGACGCACTTGAGGACTAAATACAGGCAGCCATCAAGTCAATATGTATTTGGGTATCAGAAGTTCATTCTGATGCCGGAAGATTACAAGCCTACCAAGTCCGGTAAGGTCAATGTGAAATTACCGGAAGTAGTCGGTAAGGGTTACGGTACATTTTGGCGGTGGAAAGGCAGATACCGGGCAGTCAAAGGTTCACGTGCATCTAAGAAGTCAAAGACTACAGCATTATGGTACATCACCAATATGATGAAGTACCCTGATGCGAATACCTTAGTTGTCAGAAAAACTTACAGAACACTAAAGGATTCCTGTTTTACTGAACTGAAATGGGCTATACATCGACTTGGTGTTGATGCTTTTTGGGATATAAAAGAATCACCTCTTGAAATGACGTATAAGCCGACAGGTCAAAAGATTTACTTCCGGGGTCTTGATGACCCACTGAAAGTAACATCAATAACCGTTGATCAGGGTGTATTGTCTTGGATGTGGATTGAAGAAGCGTATGAGATCAGTTCAGAGGACGATTTCAACATGCTTGATGAATCTATTCGTGGTGCTATCCCGGAAGGTTCAGACCTATTCAAGCAGATTACCGTAACATTCAACCCTTGGAATGAACACCATTGGTTAAAGAAGCGGTTTTTTGATAACCCTGATGATGAAACACTTGCACTGACCACTAATTACAAGTGCAATGAATGGTTAGACAAAGCCGATCTTAAGGTTTTTGAAACAATGAGAGTTCAGAATCCAAGACGTTATGCAGTGGCAGGTCTTGGTGACTGGGGTATTGTTGACGGTCTTGTATATGAGAATTGGCATGAAGAAGCCTTTACACTGGAACAGATCAGACAGCAATACAGCATTGATTCAGCCTTTGGTCTTGATTTTGGTTACACAAATGACCCTTCTGCACTGTTTTGTGGATTCATCGACATTAAGAATAAAAAGATATTCGTGTACGATGAAATGTATTCAGCAGGTCTTTCCAATGAGCGGATATATCAGAACATCACTGATATGGGCTATGCAAAGGAAAGAATCACAGCCGATTCAGCAGAACCAAAATCTATTGATCAGTTGAAAGGCTATGGTCTTAGGGTCAAGGGTGCTGAAAAAGGTAAGGACAGCATCAACAGCGGTATTCAGTTCATTCAGGATTTTGAAATCATCATACACCCAAGATGTGTGAACTTCCTAACGGAGATCAGCAACTACACGTGGGACAAGGACAAGTTTGGTAATAAACTGAACCGCCCTATTGATGACTTCAATCATCTTATGGACGCAATGCGGTATGCATTAGAAAAATATATCAAGAAAGGCAGCGGTTGGTTATACAAATAGCTGTATGGTTAAAATCATGAAAATAAAAATTCACAATGATGTATGGAAGGTCAAACTGGTGGATGCAAATGCAAAAAAAATGAACCCTGACCAAGACAGCTATAATTTTGGTCTGACCGAATATAAGGAACTTCTGATCAGCATTATGGACGGACGTTCTGAATCAGTGACACGTTCAACGCTGATTCATGAATTGGTTCATGCATTTATGTTTTCATACGGTCACACCGTAGAGGGTGAAGAAGCAATGTGTGACTTTTTCGGGGTTCATGCCGATGAAATTATTGACCTTACAAATCAGATTATGGGAAGGTGGGGTGACAGGTGCTTACAGTCGAAGAAATAAAGATGTTCATTGATGAAGATGCAGCATCAGCGAAAAAGCATTTTGCAAGAACTGGTGAACGCTATTTTGACGGTGATCACGACATTAAAAATTACAGAATGTTCTATTTCAATTCTGACGGTCAGCTTGTGGAAGATACAAGCCGGGCAAACGTAAGGATTCCACACCCATTTTTCAAGGAACTGACAGAACAGGGTACACAGTACACCCTTTCAGGTTCAGACGGTTTTGTGTTCAGTGACAACCCTGAACTGCAAAGTGAACTTGATGCACGATTCAACAACAATGATGATTTTGTTGATGAACTGTCAGAAACGCTTACAGACTGTCAGACAAAGGGTTTTGCTTATATGTACGCTATGAAAGACAGCACTGACAAGCTGAAATTCACGTGTGCTGACAGTATCGGTGTTGTGGAAGTAGAAGCCCGATTTGCAGAGGACGGAAAAAACCATGTAATTTACTGGTACGTTGACCGGGTTGATAAGGAAGGTCACAGAATCAAGAAAATCATGGACTGGGACGATGAACAGGTTGTTTACTACGTTCAGACCGATGAAGGGGAAATACAGCTTGACGATAAAGCCAAGGTAAACCCAAGACCTCATATACTGTATCAGGTTGACGGTGATGATAACACCTATATTGATTCACTCGGTTTCTTGCCATTCTTCCGGTTGGATAATAACAAGAAACAGTTCAGCAACCTGAAAGCAGTAAAAGACCTGATTGATGACTATGATTTAATGGCTTCCAGTCTTTCCAATAACCTGATTGACTTTGATCACCCATTATATGCGGTCAAAGGTTTTGAAGGTGATAACCTTGATGAATTGCAGCAGAATCTTAAGACAAAAAAGATAGTTGGTGTTGGTTCAGACGGTGGTATTGAAGTACATACAGTAGATGTACCCTATGAAGCCCGGAAGGTTAAGTTGGAACTGGACGAAAAGAACATATACCGTTTTGGTATGGGTCTGAACCTGTCAGGTCTGAAAGATACATCAGCAACAACCAACATTGCAATCAAGGCAGCTTATTCACTGCTTGATCTTAGATGCAAGCATCTTGAAAGGAACATCAAGCGGTTCTTACGCAAGATTGTGGCAGTCTGCATTGATGAAATCAATCAGCAGAACGGTACAGATTATCAGATCACCGATGTTTATTTTGAGTTCACTCACGAAGTTATGTCGAATGAACAGGAAAATGAACAGAATGAACTTACAGAAGCACAGAAACAGCAGGTACAAATCAACACCCTGTTATCACTGGCACAGATTTTTGGTGATGATCTGACGATTCAGTATATTTGTGACGTTCTTGATATTGACTATGAAGATGTGAAGGACAAGTTGCCGGATAATGAAGCCGATAAGGTACAGCAGGTGCAGGAAAATCTTGATGCCATTATACCGGATGATGAAGGCGGTGGTATAGGTGAACAAAGCACAGAAGGCAGTACAACAGGCACAGCTTAACGATGAAAAGAAAGTAATCAAGCTGTTAGAACTGGTATATGAACAGGCAAAAAAGGATTGTGAGCAGAAAATCAGGGAACTGTCTGCAAGGACAGACCTTGAAAATCTGCAAAGCATTGTATACCAAAAAGAGTATCAGCAGATTATGGTTGATCAGATTGAATCAATCCTGTATGATCTGCACGAAGGGCAGTTTACCACAATAGCCGATTATCTACAGCAATCGTATATAAATGGTTATGTGGGTATGTATTATGACCTGCATCTTAGCGGTATACCTTTAGTTGTTCCAATCAATCAAGATCAGGTTGTCAAGGCGGTTCGTACTGACAGTAAATTGTCAGACAGTCTTTACAGTAGACTTGGTGAAGATGTTGGTTATCTCAAGCGGTCAATTCGTGCTGAACTTTCAAGGGGGATTGCAAGCGGTGCAACTTGGAATGAAATGGCACTAAGGATTGCCAAGGGTATGAACAGCCCTTTTCGTAAGGCATATAACAATGCAATACGAATTGCCCGGACAGAAGGGCATAGAATACAGAATGAAGCAGCCCTTGATGGTCAACATGGTGCAAAGGAAAGGGGTGCTGATATTGTCAAACAGTGGGATTCCACGCTTGACGATAGAACTAGAGAATGGCACAAAGCAGCAGACGGACAGATCAGGGAAATTGATGAACCGTTTGAGGTTGGCGGTGAGCAGATGCAAGCACCGGGTGTTGGTGGGTCTGCAAAAAACGTCTGTAACTGTCGGTGCTGTTTACTGCAACGTGCAAAATGGGCTTTAGATGAAGAAGAACTGAAAACCTTACAGGAACGTGCAGCATTCTTTGGACTGGATAAAACCCAATCATTCAATGACTTCAAACAGAAATATTTGAAGTTGCCTGATAATGCTGATACAATGAATGTGAAAGAATATGATGTGTCGGCACACACCCAAAAGCTAAAGGGTGCAATGAGTAGTTCAGATTATGATGAATACATGAAGATTCTGACTGAACACAGTAATACATCACTTCAAAAATTGTATGCAAAGTATGCTGATAAGATCAACGGTGTACAGTATAAAAAAGACGATGGATATTATTCACCTGCTGAAAATAGGCTTGTGTTCAGCTATCCATTACAAAAATATATTGATAATGGCAGAAGTAAGTACCACACATTGGCACATGAATACGGTCATTTCTATGATGCAAAAGCAGAATATGAAGGACTTCACTTCAAAGAGGTTGAAACCATTCACAGCAAGACAAAGTATCAGATAAACCGATTTGCAAAAATAGCAAGTTCTTCTGATGAATTTTTGACTGCTGTAAGAAAAGACCGGGAGTTTTTAAAATCCATACTGACAACTGATGTTGAAAAAGACCTTAGAGATCATGATGCAAGTTGTGGTGTTCAGGATGCCATTGATGGACTTCTTGCACACCGTATCAACTGGGGACATGGTGACAAGTATTATAATCGTAAATATCATTCAGTGAAACAGCTTAAGGAACATAAGGGGTTACAGGCAGCATACAAAGAACTTGGTATTGATGCAAGTAATCTTAGCAAAGTAGCAAAGGAATGTAGGGTTTATGAATCTGCATCTGAAATGTGGGCTAACATCATGGGTGCAGAAGTGAACGGTGGTTCTGAACTGGAATATGTGAAGAAGTATCTACCAAACAGCTATGAAGCATTCATTGAAATTATGAAAGGGGTAAAATAATATGAGTGAGAAATTACAGAAAGCACTTGAGCGGTACAAGAAAAAATTCAATGATGATTTTCCAACTATTCCATTTGACAGCAGGGAAGATGGAGAAATCATTGACATTATTGATGAATGTATCGAAGAAAACAAAGATGTTTATGATCTTGGGTACTTATCACTTGACGATATAATGTATTAAAGGGCAAAGGTATACAATTCTGCACCTTTGCTTTTTTATTACCTATATGACCGTTATATAAGGTCAGAAAGGGGGATAAAAGGAACATGAAAGCGTTGCACACTCACTTGGTATCATAGAAAGGTTCGGTGATCCTGATTATCTCCCAACTATGGGTTAAATAGTATTTTTAAGACATCCGCAAGGGTGTCTTTTCTTTTGTCCGAAAAAGGCTCATGACGTTTAAACTGCTGCTGAAATGACCCCTGCAACATGGGATATAAACTGTTGACCGTTCCCGGTGACACCGGATATAAAAACGTGACGGAGAAAGGAAGAAGAACATGGAATTTTTAAAAGCATTTTTTGGTGATAAGGCTATTACCTATGATGAACTGGTACAGGCAATCAATGCCTATAACGGTGATGAAAAGAACAAAGAGAAGCTGATCAAGATGGTCAACCTTACTGATGGTGGTTATGTGTCTAAGGACAAATACACTAACCTTGAAACTGACCTTTCCGGTAAGACTACAGAACTGACCAAGGCAAACAACCTGATTGAAGAACTGAAAAAGTCAGCCGGAAAAGACGAAGCTACACAGCAGAAGATTACTGCATACGAAACAGAGATTGCAGACCTTAAAAAAGAGAATGCAGAACTGAAAACAGAAAATGCATTGAAGTTTGCACTGGTTGCAGCAGGTGCGGTTGATGTTGATTATCTGGTATTCAAGGCAAAGGAAAAAGGTGAAATCAAACTTGGTGATGATGGAAAAATCAAGGGTGAAGATGACCTGATTTCAGGTCTTAAAACACAGCATCCTGCCATGTTTGAAGCATCCAACAACAATCAGCAGCAGAATGGTGGCAGAAAGATTCTTGAAAACAACCTGCCGGGTGGGGATAAAGACAAGACAGTTACCAAAGAGCAGTTCCTTAAGATGGGATTCAATGAAAGAATGAAACTCAAAGAGGAAAACCCGGACTTATTCAAACAGTTAAATACACACTAAGAAAGGTTAAAAAGGTGAAATTAAATGGCAAGAACAGGTAATTTTGGCGGTTTTGCGTTTGATGAAGAAGTCTTTACAGGTATGATGCAGGAAGCAGACTATTGGAGAAACCCAATCCTTGCTTCCGGTATTGTTCGTGAGGATTCAAGCATCATGGACTTAATCGGTGAGCGTGGCAATGTAGCAACAATCCCGATCTATAAACCGCTTGACGCAAATGAGGACGGTATGGAAGCACTGAACAACGATGGTGAAACAGATAACACACCTGTTGAGATTTCAGGAAGTAAGCAGACTTGTATGATGATTCAGAGAATGAAAGCATTCAAGGCTAAAGACTTCACAAAGGAACTGACTGGTGCTGACCCGATGACAAACATCAAGGGTAAGATTGTAGGTTATTATCAGCAGGTATGGGAAAAAGAACTGATGAACATTGCACAGGCAGTATTAGCGGTTGCAGCATTAAAAGATCATGTGCTTGATCTTGGTTCTAAATCCATTGAAGCAGGTACAATTTACGATGCAGAACAGGCAGCACTTGGTGATATGGCAGGTGGTCTTGGTCTGATGGTTATGCATTCCATGATCTACAAAGAGTATCAGAAGATGGGTATGGTTGATTTTGACAAGTATGTGATCGGTAACGTGATTCAGAAAGAGGTTACTTTACCGACTATTGCAGGTAAGCACGTACTTGTAACAGATAGATTTACTGTAACAGGTGCAAGTACAGACGCAGTATATAACACATATCTGTTCGGTGAAGGTGCTTTCTTATCTTGCGACAAGAAAAACTATGAAAATCAGTATACAACCAACTATGACCCGGAAACATCCGCAGGTACTGACAAGTTCTATACCAAACAGGGTAAAGTGCTGCACCCGAATGGTCTTTCTTTAGCAGTTGACAATATTGCAAAAGAATCACCGACTTTTGCAGAACTTGGTAAGTCTGCAAACTACAGCCTTAAGTTCAATGATAAGAATGTAAAGATGGGTCTTATCAAGTCCAAGGTTGGTACACCGACTGTATAAGAAAGGGTGATCTGATGATATTAGCAGTTGATGAAGTGATGAAATTGCCTGAATTTGCAACGCAAAATGAAAAGGTGATTGAAGAAAAACTGAACGCTGCTGAACTTATGATCAGAGCATACACAAACAACAATTTTCAGAATCGGTTTGTTCGGTTCACTGCTAACAGTTTGGGTAACCGCCTGTTAGGAACATCAGATTTTTTGAAAGTGGGTGATACAGTTCAGATTTCACAGTCAATGGTGAATGATGGACTGTACAAGGTCACTGAACTGGGTGATGATTTCATAAGAGTTGATCAGGAGTTGTACAAAAGTACAAACCTGATCACCAAGGTGGAATATCCTGCTGATGTTCGTGCAGGTGTGCTTGAATTGCTTAAGTGGGATATTAAGAACAGACCGAAAACCGGGGTCAAGTCTGAAACGCTGTCAAGATACAGTGTAACTTACTTTGATCAGGACGCTGACAATCAGGTTATGGGCTATCCTGTTGCCCTACTTGGATTCTTAAAGCCTTATATAAAGGCTAGATTCTAGTTATATGAGCGTTGGCGGTAACATTCAAGCATTGTTACAGGTAAAAAAGAACGGTGCTAAAAATGCCATAGGTGAGCGTGTAAACACATGGGTTGATTGTACGTCAATCTTAGGGTGGTTGGACTTATCAACAGGTGATTCAAAGCACACGACTTTTTACGCAAAGGTTCAGGAGAGTACACACATTTTCTTGTGTGACTTTACCAACCTTAAGAATCTGTCAACTGATTGGGTTTGGAATCCGTTCAGTTTCCTGACAGGTGCGATCAGTAAGACGGAAGAACAGGAAACCGTTGATATTACAAGTGACAATGCAAGAATGATTGTAAACGGTGAAGTGTATGAAATCCTTCTGATCGACAACCCAATGAATATGAATGATCATTTGGAAATCTATCTTAGATTCATAGGGGGTCAGTAGTATGTCAGTTGAATTTACGGATAATGCAGCAAAAGTTAAAGCTGCACTGTCAGAAGGTGTTGTTGGATTCCTTCACGAAGCCGGTGGAGAAATTCAGTCACAAACCCAAAGAAACAGCCGGGTTGATACCGGGCAAACAAAGGGGTCTTACAAATACATGGTTGATGAAGGTTCAAAGGACTCAACCGTTGCTGTAGGTTCTGACCTTGAAAATGCTATTTGGGAAGAATTTGGAACTGGTGAATATGCATTGCATGGTGATGGAAGAAAAGGCGGTTGGGTCTATAAGAGTAAGAAAGACGGTAAATTTTACCATACTTACGGAAAGAAACCACAACAACCACTTACAAGAGCATTTCAGAGTGTAGCCCCGAAGATAAAAACACAGCTTGTAAACGTCATTAGACAGAAATTAGGGGGTTAGTTATGGTTGATATGCTTGGTTTTGTTGCTGATCAGCTTGAACAGCTTAACATTCCCTATGAGTTTGGTGAGTGGACAGGTGAAATCAGCTATCCTTATTTTGTCGGTTCGTTCAACGAAACTGAACACCGGGCAGAAGATGGATATACAGGCGGTGTGTTCACACTTGATGGTTGGTCAAGGGGTTCAAAAATACCGCTTGCAGAAGTAAACGACAAAGTAAAAAAATTGTTTGAAGATTTAACAGCAGTTCAGGAAGGGACTGCTTTTTTTATTACCTATTGGAACGGTCTGATGCTTCCAACAGGTGAAGAAGATCTTTATAGAATCACGATCACACTCAATACAAATGAGTGGAAAGGAGCATAAAAGAATGGGCTTAAAAAAGCATGGTATTACATCTGAAACCATTAAAAGCATGATTTTGGGTGCAGGTGTTATTTACAAAAATCTTAAGTATGACAAATCAGGCGGTTGGACTGGTACAGCCCTTGGTGCAACTTCCGGTGGTATCAAATTCAATTATGAAGCACAGTGGCTTGATATTGAGGTTGACGGTGCAACGGTACTGATTAAGGGTGTCAGCAAGCAGAAAGTCGGTGAAACGGCAACGCTTGAAGGTCAGATGACAGAGATTACAGAAGATATTCTTGTCACTGCACTGCACCTTGTAAAATCCACTTCCGAAGATACCAACTATGTCAAGTATGTATCTAAGGAAAACATTTCAGAGGAAGATTATCTTGAAAATGTAGCATACGTTGGAACGCTGTCAAATGGTAAAAACGTGATCATTATTCTTCCGAATGCACTTTGTACAGAAGCATTCGAACTGGAAACAAAGAATGCAACACAGACAACCTTTGCTGTCAAATTTGAGTGTACCGCAGACCTTGAAAATGACAGCCTGAATAAGTTGGATATTGCTATTTATTATCCAACTGCTGTTGTGTAGGGGGTGTGAATTATGCGAGTAGTTGTAGTTAGAGAATACACAGATAAATACACAGGTGAAGGTCATGTGATCGGTGAAAAACTGGATATGACAGAAGAAAGATTTGCAGAGATTCAGGGGAACGGAATGTTTGTTGTTGACATTTCCGATGAAGTACAGCAGGTAACACCTGCTGTACCTGACGAACAGGAAGCAGATCAGGAACAGGCAACAGAAAATGAACAGACTGAACCTGTTGAACAGCAGGAAACACCTGAACCACCAAAA
>ERZ1026852.1914-NODE-1914-length-10358-cov-4.221683_pt1 | contig 10358 bp, 6 predicted proteins | sample MGYA00380156_ERZ1026852 | MGnify/ENA primary metagenome ERZ1026852 (study PRJEB33269, sample SAMEA4719792) | human gut metagenome | biome: human-associated habitat; feature: organic feature; material: feces | place: Cameroon | collected 2013-10 ...
ACGCTCGCGCTCTGTCGCAGAGCGTAGCGGTACTGCTTATTCTTACACCCAGCCGGGGCTACTGGTTTGTTAGGAAAAAGTTAAAGGTATCCTTGAAGGAAAATAATGTGAGAAATAAATTTTTCACACGCAACTTTGTGCCTGCGGCTCAAAGTTTGCAGGTTACTGAAAGGCATGAGTATTTTATATAGAATACAGTTTGGTTTTTTTGTCAAAAGGCAGGGTGAACGGTTTGACAGAATGGGCAGAAACGCTTACAATTCAAGTAGTTATGCTGTCTGTGACACGAAGGAGCCTGCAGGATGGAGAACCGGAAAGAGGAATTTCTGAAAATTGTATGTCAGAGTTATCTGATCGTTATTCTGGCAGTGCTGCCTCTTTATTATATTCCCTGGAATGGATATTATAAACTGGGTGATACCAAATATTACCTGTATCGCAATGTTTCACTGCTTTGCCAGGGGATCGCATTGCTGGCAATGTGTGTCTTTACTGTAAGCGGCCGGTGGACAGGGGAACACCGGATTTTTGCCAGATCTCTGGCTGAAGTAGTGAAAAAATCGGCCGATAAATGCAGAACACATGCGGTAACGACGGCGGTCTGCCTGTACGGAATCTGTGCGTTACTCTCTGCAATCTGCAGCCCCTATGGCAGTATCGCGTGGAACGGAGAGCGGGAATGGTACATGGGAGCTGTCACGATCTGTTTGATGATCGGAGGTTTTTTACTGACGGCGAAGTACGGAGGTAGTTGTAAAACGGCGATATGGTTAGGAGAGGCGGCTTTTGTGGCGGTCACCCTGATCGGTCTGTTGCAGAAGCTGGGCTATGATCCTCTGGGACTTCTCAAGGGTTACGTTGTGGGGGACTGGGAGTTTACCCATATGTTGACCACGCTGGGGAACAGCAACTGGCTCAGCGGGTATTACAGTGTGATGTTTCCCTTTTCCATGGCGCTGTTTCACCGGGCAGTGGAAGCGGGGAAAAAAGGTCCCACACTGCTGGCAGGAACGTGTAATATGTTGGCCATGATGCTTCTGCTTTTACAGGGAAGTGACAGCGGTGTGATCGTGGCATGCACAGTCATGGGGTTGTGCTTTTGGCTCGACCGGAAGCAAACCGGACATTGGGAAGTATATTTCCTTTTTCTTGCAGCGGTGGCGCTGGGAATGTGCTGTTGGGGTAAATGGATATTATATCTGGGAACGTTTGACATTCTCCTGCAGGATGGCATCGCCAAAAAACTGGCAGCCTGGCAGGGATGGATTCCGGTTGCAGCAGGGTGTCTGCTGCTTTGGGGAGCCTGTCACAGGATTCCGGAGAATAAGAAAAAAATATTGCAAGAGGGAGTATTGTGTTGTGCACTGGCAGGAATAGCGGTAGTGCTGGCATGGTATCTGCATCGGTTGTCGGTAATCGATTTTGCGGAATGGGGCAATCGCCGGGGAAGATTGTGGCAGATGGCATGGATGGGTTTCCGGAAAGGAAATCTGCATCAGAAGCTGTTGGGAGCAGGCCCGGATTGTTTTGCATCGTATCTGGGAGAACTGTTGCCGGGAGGCACGGTGCTTTTTAATAAAGGATATTTTGAAGGCTCTGTTTTTACCAATGCACATAATGAGTGGCTCACCACACTGGTCAATATGGGACTGCTGGGTGTGGCTGCCTATGCAGCTGTTTTTATCACGGCGCTGCAGACATACAGGAAGAATTTTCTCGCAGTATTGTTACTGCTTACCTATGGGATACATTCCCTGATCAGCTTTCAGCAGGTGCTGAATGCGCCGCTTTTCTTCCTGATACTGGGATTGTGTGAAGCGGCGGCCCGGGGAGAAAAGACCAAAACCAATCAAATGGATACGGATGAGGAGTTGTTAGAAGCTATATGAAAAATATTTGGAAGATTTTTACCGGAGATCTGAAAAAACTGGTGAAGCAGCCTTTTGCGCTGGTTATTATTATTGGGTTGTGCGTGATACCGTCGCTGTATGCGTGGTTTAATATATTTGCCAACTGGGATCCCTATGCCAATACCGGAGGAATTCCTGTGGCGGTAGTATCCCTGGATCAGGACTATACGCTGAAAGACGGATCAGTGGTAAATATGGGAGAATCCGTACTGGAAAGCCTGCATTCCAACACCAGTGTAAAATGGATCTTTCTGGATACCGAGGAAGAGGCAAAAGAGGGCGTGGAAGCTGGAAAATATTATGCAGCCGTCGTCATTACCGATAAATTTACTTATAGTATGTACAATGTATTTTCGGATGATTTTGAGAATCCGGCGCTGATCTATTATCAGAATCAGAAGAGCAATGCCATTGCCACTAAAATCACGGATACGGTGGCAGGAACTCTGCAGAATACCATCAATGAGACCTTTATCAAGGTGGCGGCTACCACGGTATTTGAAGAGGGCAATACGGTGTCGGATCAGGTACAGGGGGACAGTTATGTAGAGGAATTCTGTTCCAAACTGGAGGAACTGAATGACAATCTGAAGGAATACAGTGCCATGATCGACTCCTTTCAGGCAGGCAATGCGCGGCTGGAGTCTGCCATCACCCATGCCAACTATGAGATTCCCGCGATGCAGAAGAAACTGGACAGCACCACAGCCAGTCTGAACCAGAGCAGTCAGGATCTGTCTTCTACCAGAGACACCCTGGGCAATTTCAGCAACAACATCGATACTTCCATGAGCAATATCAATAACTCTCTGGAAAGTATCAAAAAGGCTCTGGATGAAAGCAAACTGGCGGAGGATACCGCCCAGATGACGAGAGATCTGAACCGGGTGGCAAGAGATACCAATACGCTGAACGGACAAGTAAATACACTGCTGGCGGCACTGATCCAACAAAAGCTGGAAAGCGTCTCTGACGGTAATGCTGCGAACGGCGGCACCGGCAGCAATATCAACGCAGCGGCAACTGATGCGGCTATGGAAGCATTGAAAGCCATGCAGAAGGAACTGGATCTGATGAATACCGTAGTGGGCAGCGTTCTGGAATCCACGGACGACAAGGCTGCGGAGAATGCAAAGGTCAATGTCAACAATGCCATGAATAATTTAAGGAGTGCCATTGACAGCTGCGAGACTTCTGTAGGTAATATGCAGGGAATCTATAAGAACAATCTGGTGCCCCAGATGCAGAAGGTTCTGACAAATATGTCAGATTCTCTGAATCAGGTGACCAATCTGGTAAATACCCTGAGCAATACGGTGAAAAATGTCGGAGTTGTCATGGAAGGTGTCGGTGACACTGTGTCCGGAACCAGTGAGAGTCTGGGACAGATCAAAGATGTGGTAGATAATATCAGCGCCAAACTTACAGATCTGACAGAGAAGCTGGACGGTGCATCCGAAGAGGAAATGATGGATATTCTGGTGCGTTTCCTTGGAGGAGATCCGGATAGTCTGGGGGCATATTTTGCATCTCCCGTAACCATGGAGACCATAGCCATGTATCCGGTGGCTACGTATGGTTCTGCCATGACACCGTTCTATTCCACACTGGCGATCTGGGTAGGTTCTACGATCCTGGTGGCACTGGTGAAAGTAAAGGCCTCTCCGAAAGGGCTTGAAAATGTACAGAGCTATCAATTGTATTTCGGCAGATATTTGCTGTTCTTCTTATTGGCACAGATTCAGGCAGCCATCATTGTGGCCGGAGATCTGTGGCTGTTAAAAGTAAACATTGTGGAACCGGGGCTGTTTTTCCTGGCGGCAAGCTTTACGGCTACGGCATTTTCCCTGTTGATCTATTCTCTGACACTGGCATTCGGAGATGTGGGCAAGGCCGTCTGCGTTATTGTTATGGTATTGCAGATCGCTGGTTCCAGCGGTACCTTCCCGATCGAACTGCTACCGGACACCTACCAGAAGATTTATATTTTCTTTCCCTTCCCTTATGCCATCCGGGCCATGCGTGAGGCACTGGCGGGTATGTACGGTACTGCCTATATGGAAGCACTGGCAAAATTGAGCCTGTTTATGATCGAGGGACTGTTGATCGGCCTGGTGATCCGGATCCCGTTCGTAAAACTGAACCATTTTGTGGAAGAGCGTATGGAAGACACGGAGTTAATGTGACACCTGTTCAGAACCATGAAAACGAAAGCTCCGCAGGAGTGGGTTTGTGAATGAAGTTCCGAACAGGCAGAAAGGTAAAATCATGGAGAGAAATTACGAAGAAATTTTTCAGAAGGTTCTGGATTACGAGCAGGCCCTTCATGAGAAGAATAGAAAAAGAATAAAGATCGGTCTGAAATGTATCTGGATCGTCCCCTTGTTTTTTCTGGCACTGTTGTTCCTGACTGGCAGCAACAAGGTCATCTTCCTGATCCTGTGGATCGTGTCGCTGTTTGCCCTGTCAATCTATCTGATCGTTGTGGAATATATGGATTATAATCTGCAGGAGAAGATCATGGAGCTCAAAGGAGAAGAAGGCGATCTCAAAGCGGTGACTCCGACAGACTTTGACCGGGCGGCGCAGATCATCCGGGAGACCCGGAAACTGATTGGTGAAGGCCTGAATTCCCCGGCCGAGACCGGGACCGAAGAGGATCCGGAAGATGAAACCGAAGAGGAAAACGAAGACGAGACCGAAGACTGGGAGGATGGTGAATAGTATGCATAATATCTGGAAAATATTTACCACCGACATCCGTCGGATCAGCAATAATGTGGTGGCGGTCGTTATTATCATGGGACTCAGCATCCTCCCGGCACTGTATGCCTGGTTCAACATTTTCTCCAATTGGGATCCTTACGAGCCCGCAGCTACCAGTCAGCTGAAAGTAGCCGTGGCTTCCGATGATGCCGGGGCGGAGATCATGGGGCTGTCTCTGAACGTGGGAGACAGTGTGCTGGAGGCTCTGGGAGCCAATACCACTATCGGCTGGGTGTTCCCGGAGACCACGGAGGAAGCACTGGAAGGTGTGAAGAACAGTGATTACTATGCGGCATTGATTATTCCGGAGACTTTTACTCAGGAAATGCTGGGATTTATCGACGGTGAAGTGGATCATCCCACCATTTACTACTATGAAAATGAGAAAAAGAATGGTATTGCCCCCAAAATCACGGGAAAAGCGAAAAATGCTGTGCAGGAACAGGTAAATGCCACCTTTATCAGTACTGTGGCAGAAGCGGTGATGAAAGCGGGAAATGCCCTTTCGGTGGTGAATGCCGGCGGGCAGACCAGTGTGGAAGAATCTCTGGATACCATGCAGGCACAGTTGCAGGATTATGTGGTTATGTTACAGTCCTTCCAGAGTATTATGACCTCCGCGGAGATGATCATGGAGACCAGCCAGAATATGCTCCCGGATATGGATAATATGCTGGAGAATGGACGAAATACCATGATCGGTATGCAGACCATGATCAATTCCAGCGTCGATGCGGTTGACGTTATGGGAGATATGGTGAGCAGCAGTATGGATATGGTCACGGAAGCGTTGCAGTATCTGTCGGTCTTTTCTGATGGATTGTTGGAGCAGATGGGCAGCAACAATGTGGGAAGCACCACGGACACCGGATTGGGCACGGCCATCGGACTGGTACAGGGCATGCAGGCCAATATGGATGTGCTGGGAAGCCTGATCACCGGACAGGATGCTCGGATTCAGGAGATCAACCAGTCTCTGAAAACGATCGAAGCGGATCTGAAACAGCTGCAAGACAGCAAGGGAGATGTGGATCATGATATCAATACTCTGCGGGCACAGATCCGGGAACAGATCCAGATCTGCAACAAACAGCTGAATAATCTGATGAGTGATTACAATAACAATGTCAGACCTTCTTTCCGGGCTACCGGCAAATCCATGCAGCAGGCTTTCCTGAATGCCGCAGCGATGATGAACGGTACGGATGTGAATATGGATGAAATTTCCGATATTCTGAAAGAGTATCAGCAGACTTTGCAGGAAGGTAATGTCAGCCTGCAGGATTCCCTGGTGATCGCACAGGAACTGCTGGACAAGGTCAGCAAAATAGCAGATAATATAAAACGGATCACCGGTGCGGAGACCTATGAGGATATTTTAAGCGCTATGGCTGCCGATCCGACGGCGGTGGCAGACTTCGTATCTTCTCCGGTCAGACTGGAGACGGTACCTGTTTATCCGGTGGATCATTACGGCTCTGCGGCATCGCCGTTCTATACGATCCTGGCAATCTGGGTGGGAGCGCTGTTCCTGGTGGCTATTATTCACGTGGGTGTGAAACCCATTGAACCGGGGGATCATTATAAGGCGCATGAGAGATATTTTGGCAGATATCTGCTGTTTTTCCTGATCGGACAGGCACAGACACTGCTTATTGTTCTTGGGAACCTTTATTATATTGAGATACAGTGTCAGCACAGGTTTTTATACTGGCTGGCGGCAGCCGTGGCCAGTGCGGCATTCAGCTGCTTTATGTATTCTGTGACTTTCGCTTTTGGAAACGTGGGTGAGGCACTGGCTATTGTAGTCATGGTCATCCAGGTGGCGGGAAGCGGCGGAACGTTCCCTATCGAGGTTCTTCCGCAGGTATTCCAGTGGATCTATCCTTTCCTGCCGTTCCAGTTTGGCATGAAAGCGTTTAAAGAATGTATTGCAGGAATGTACGGCGTGGATTATTGGATCAATGTAGGAAAAATGACACTGTTCCTGATCGTAGCATTGCTGCTGGGACTGGCACTGGAGCCGCCGTTCCGCAAGCTGAATCATATGATAGAGAAGAGTAAAGAGAAGACAGGATTGATGATCTGATGAAGATGAAAAAAATGACTTCGGAAAAGAAACATAAAATTGCAACCATTGGCTTATGGCTGATCCTCATTCTGTGCACGGCGGTATTGTTCTCCCTGTGTCTCAGTGAGGGGATCGACTATGATGAAGCATACAGTTATCGCACCGCCCATGACAATACGATGATGGGAATCATTCGCGTGGTACTGGCGGCCCATGATACGGATGTGCCGGTATGGTATATGGGATTGCGGCTGTGGTCGTTTCTGGCAGGAGACGGCATTATTGCCTACAAAATGTTTGCATTGCTGGGAACGGTATTGTCCATGCTGCTGGGGCCTGTTGTGATCCGCAGGCAGTGGGGAGCGAAGACAGCAGCCCTTTATATGATCATGGTAAGCCTGACACCTGCAATGATGAAGATCAGTGTGAACAACAGAATGTATTCCTGGACGGTGTTTGGAGTTACCGTCTGCGGACTGACCGCTTATTTCCTGCGGGAGCGGCTGAACAGTAAGGCCCTGTGGACGATATTGTTTCTGACGACCTTCTGCGGTATTTTCAGTCATTACTTTACCGCGTTCAGTTACCTGTTTATCTACCTGTATCTGGTGGCGGTGATTTGGCAGCAGGACATAAAACAGATCTGGAAGCCGTTTGTCTGTGGTGGTTCCGTTGTATTGCTTTTTGTGGCATGGCTGATAAAATCCGATTTCTTTCATCTGCTGGTTTCTGATGGAAACCCGACGAACCGGTCCAAATTCGGTATTTACGAATTTTTTGATTTCATTTTCGGAACCGGAGTGAAGTATGCGACCAAAATGGGAGAACTTCTTTTTGTACTGACACTGGTCTGCGCGATCCTCTTTTGGAAGCGGCTGGGGAGAAGAAACGGTGTTTTTGCGGTTCTGTGTACCTGTATTTTCCCAGTAAGCTATTTGATGGCGGCGCTGCTGGCATTACACGCGTCCCACTTTTTTACCTACCGCCATGTTATGCATAGCATGGGATTGTTCTGGCTGGGAATGGCTATCATTTTATCCAGGATCAATTTACAGGAATGGATCGCCTGTCTGTCCTTCACTGTGTGGATGGGAGTGTCGGCCTACGGAATCTCTTATCATGAAGAATATGGTACAATCTCATATCTGGAAGAGACGAAGGCATTTATAGCGGAGAATATGGAGCCGGGAGATGTGGTCGTCTACGATACGGATTCCCGCTTCGGACAGCTATTCGGATGCTATATGCCGGACCAGATCTTTTATACCATGGAAGAGGTGCCGGATCTGGAAGAACTGGTGGGGAAAAGAGTCTGGTATTTCCAGTGTTTCGGACATCTGCTGGAGGAATCGGATAAATATACCGTAACCTATGAAAATATGGGACATTATGGATTTCAGTATATGGATGGGAATACGGATTTTGATATTTTAAAGGTGAACATAACGGAGGAAACGGGAAATGATTAAATGGGTGGAAAGAGGAGTCCTGCTGGCAGCGATACTTTCCATGTTGTTTGTATGGCCGTATGGAGGAATCCGTGAAGATAAAAAGGACAGTTCCTTAAGTGAGGATTATGGATATACAGAGCCCCTGCAGGTGGGAGAATATGCTTCGCAGTATTTTGTTGCGGAGACAGATTTTCTGAAAACACTGGAAATCGCGGTGAACTATAATCAGGAGGAAGAACGGAACGGACTTCTGGGTCTGGAGATATGGAAAGAGGATCAGAAGATATATGAAGGTGTGATTCCTTATGATGCCATGGAATCGACAACATTTTTCCCTGCCGCCATCGAGACCCGGCTGAAAAGGGGCGCTGTATATGAATACCGGATCGTGAATCAAAGTATTTCCGAGAATCTGCCGCAGGTAGTATATACTACTACGGAAAAGGCGCATGTACTGGAAAATCAGCAACTGGTGGTACATGAAGCAACTGTGGACGGACAGGCATTGAACCGGTACACCTGGAGAGAGAAGCTGGATGCGGTCAGCGTATTGGAAATCGACAGTTTTATTGCAATCGTGGCTGCAATGATATATGCTGTGTTGGAACAATGGAAAAGAAAGGAAAAAAAGAACAATGAAGTGGGTTAAATTCAGAATAAAGACGGTAACGGAAGCGGAAGATATTATTATCAGCACCCTGTACGATCTCGGACTGGAAGGGGCACAGATCGAAGACAAGGTGCCCCTGACCGCCATGGAGAAGGAGCAGATGTTTGTAGATATCCTGCCGGACGGACCGGAGGATGACGGCATTGCCTATTTAAGTTTTTTTGTAGAGGAAAAAGAGGACGGCAGTCTGGAAGTGGCCGGGGAGAAGACCACGACCGAAGCTGTACTTGCGGATGTAAAGCGGGAACTGGAAGACTTACGCCAGTTTATGGATATCGGCGAGGCTTCTGTTGTGGTAGATGAGACGGAGGACATTGACTGGATCAACAACTGGAAACAGTATTTCCACCAGTTCTATATCGATGATATCCTGGTGATCCCTTCATGGGAAAATATCAAACCGGAAGATACTGACAAGATGGTGCTTCATATCGATCCCGGTACGGCATTTGGCACCGGTATGCATGAGACCACACAGCTGTGTATCCGTCAGCTGCGTAAGTTCATCACTCCTGAGACAGAGCTTTTGGATGTCGGCACCGGCAGCGGTATTCTGGCAATTTTATCCCTCATGTTCGGGGCAAAACATGCCGTGGGAACCGATCTGGATATCTGTGCTGTGGAAGCTGTGGCACAGAACTGCGAAGTGAATGGAATCGATCCGGCACAGTTTGACATGATGATCGGCAATATCATTACAGACAAAGAAGTGCAGGACAAGGTAGGCTATGAGTGTTATGATATCGTGGTGGCCAATATTCTGGCAGATGTACTGGTACCGTTGACTCCTGTCATCGTACATCAGCTGAAGAAGGGCGGTATCTACATCACCTCTGGCATCATTGATGACAAGGAGCAGACCGTGGTGGAGGCTGTGAAGGCCGCTGGATTGGAAGTACTGGAAGTGACCTACCAGGGAGAATGGGTCAGCGTTACCGCAAGAAAGAATTAAGTGCTTAAAATAGGAGTTTCTATGTATCAGTTTTTTGTAGAACCGGAACAGATCGACGTGGCAGCGAAGAGCGTTATCATCCGGGGAACCGATGTGAATCATATCAAAAATGTACTGCGGATGCGCCCCGGCGAAGAAGTGGCTGTCAGCAATGGAATCGACGGGAAGGAATATCGCTGTGGGATCCTTGCACTGGAAGAGGACTGTGTCCGTCTGGAGCTTCGTTTTATCAAGGAAGACGGAGTAGAGCTTCCGGCGAAGATCTACCTGTTCCAGGGACTGCCCAAGGCGGACAAGATGGAGCTCATCATCCAGAAGGCCGTGGAACTGGGAGCCTTTCAGGTGATCCCGGTGTCCATGAAGCGCTGCGTGGTCAAGCTGGATGAGAAAAAAGCGGATGCAAAAATCAAACGCTGGCAGGGAATTGCGGAGGCAGCAGCCAAGCAGAGTAAGCGTGGCGTGATCCCCACGGTGGCACCGGTTATGAGTTATGTGCAGGCGGTGAAAACGGCTTCTGAAATGGATCTGAAACTGGTAC
>ERZ1026852.1918-NODE-1918-length-10344-cov-5.067937_pt1 | contig 10344 bp, 9 predicted proteins | sample MGYA00380156_ERZ1026852 | MGnify/ENA primary metagenome ERZ1026852 (study PRJEB33269, sample SAMEA4719792) | human gut metagenome | biome: human-associated habitat; feature: organic feature; material: feces | place: Cameroon | collected 2013-10 ...
GTCAGCAGCGAAGCCAGTCCGCAAATTTGCCGCTCGGCTCCCCCCGACCCTAAATTTTCCGTTATTAATAATATCTTCTTCATTTCCTATTTTTGTAATTCAGTTTCTTCTGGGGTTTGGCAGTGGGCGAGGCAGTAGCCGAATGTGGCGCACGCCATCATTGAATAGCAAGCGTATGACATGGAGAAAATGGCCTTGACAAAAAATAAAATAAAGCAGAGGCTGAGCACCAGTCTTGCCGTGTTGTTATGCTTCGTATCCCATATCGTTTTCAGGAAGCACAGCCAGTAGAATGCATACGCCACCAAGCCAAACACGCCCTGATTGATGGCTATCTCCAACCAGTCGTTGTGCGCATAGTTGATGTAGATGCCCAGAGTGGCATTCGCTCCATTGCCAAAGATAAACTTAATATTATCAGTCTCGTTTTTAAAATGGTTCCAAAAATGCTCATATATCGCATCACGTCCACTTGATCCTCCCTCCTCTGTTTGGGCAATGCGCGCCATAAAATAATCCGACGTTTCCATCATATACCCCACTATATACACTGCAGCCATTACTATCAAAGCAGAAAAGAACACTACTTTGGTTTTCGACATACTTTGGTGATACCTATAGTTAAAGTACAGAAAATAAAGCATCAGCAACACACCCACGATAATTGTACCTCTTTTCATACCCATCACAATAAACGCCATGCAGAAAATCATCATCCCATACTGAAGAATACTTTTGTGCTTGAATAAAGCCACAGCAGGCATTAGCGCCACGAACACATACCCCATGTTGTTGGTCACTTCGCTTACATCCGTTCCCTCAAGAAGCAGCTCGTGGATGGTGGTCATCTTATAATCGACAAACATAAACACAGCAGCCCCCATAAATATGAATATCCATCTTTTCAACAATTTCTCGGTAAGGTATTTTTTTATGGAGAAATAATAGAACGTGTAGATATTTGGTAATGAGAGAAATATACTTTTTAGGAAAGAGGAATTACTAACCTCGCCTCCATACATTCTATGCTTCACCACATAATGATGGTCGCTAAAAAGCAATACCAAGCCATATACCACGAAGATGAAAAACAGCAGGTTCAGTCCCTTAAAATATACGGGCTTCCCCTTCATCGCCACCACCTTCACGGTGTAATACAGCCCCATCAGCATAGTGACGAGCACTATCATCTGCGAGAGCGCACTACCACCAGTAGGTATCATTGTGCCCTGCATCGAGTAGAATGTAAGAAGCGATATATATATATTACACGGATTTTTAAAGAATTTTACCATTAAGTTTACACCTATTTTTTAATAATCAGCACGGAGTTTTTAATCTATCTTTATCATATCACCCAAACGCAGATTCCATTCATTCGGTTTAAACACTCCTATTCCACTGGCTGGATAGAACGTTAGTTCTCCGAAATACACTTTCCCATCAATCACATACAGGTCAACCCTGAGGAAAGGAATATTTGCTGAAAGCGTTCTACAAATATCCTTCATCAGTTCCAAACACACTGGTTTAGCGATGGGTGCCGTTCCACAACTAACCTTTGGGTTGAGGCCTACAAAATTCTGATGGTTCCATTCCATGTCGTAAAAATCTATCGACTCGCGAGTGTGGCGGTCCCGAATCACCTGGCAGTAGCATGGCTCGCCACCAAAACAAAAGAATTTGTAATCCGTCAGATCGTAGGTGGGGTCATTCACCTTCTCTTTTGGAATCATGAATTTTTCCGCTATCACCTGCTTCCTCACATTCTTATACGGCCACTCACGCAGATTGTGATAAATGTCGCTATCCATACTGTTACGAAGCCTCATTATAGCTTTCCCCTTATCAAGGGTATTCTTATCCTTGCACACAACCACACCACCACTTCCTCCGCCATGGGTGGTTTTCAACACAAACTGATTCGGCAATGCGTCAAAATCAATATCCTCAGGATCCTTCCACACACCCAAAGTGGGAATAATATATTCCCCACCAATCTTAGATGCCACATACTCTTTCACCGCATACTTGTCCACCATCATCGTGTATTCAGGTTTGCGATCATGCAGCTTTAGCCAATTGATTTTCTCCACAAATGTGTGAGGGGTTGACAAATTTGGCCAATATCCCATTTTTAAACGGAATTGAAGTCGAAGATATGGCTCATCAGGCAACCAAGCAAAAAAGTTCTTAATAATTGAGTTGCAAAACTGCGCTCTATTATGCAGCAAGTAATTAATGCCGCGCTTTATTGATACCACAATATATTTTTATTAGTGAATAAAATAACAATCAAAACCACAACCAGTGAGCTTATTGCACTAAGCAATGATAGAGGCACCTATTTATAGACATCTTTAGTGAATTCCTTCTATAAACTGTGAAAGCGAGAAATCCTCATAAACTTTTTAGCCAATACGAATGAGCCTACGCCCAATAAGCCTCTACAAAGGAGCACTGTGATTGCAGCTCCAATATAAGTGAAATAATACACCAAGGGAACTGCCACACACATACCAATAAGCGAAGAAACAAATGTCAAATTTCTCAACGCCCTCTCTTCGTGATGAATTATAAGATAGTTGGTGCCATAGGTGTAACTCATTGCTAAAAACACAACTGAGAACGACAGTATTTGCATCACGATTACGGATTTTTCAAATTCGTCGCCTAACATGATTTTAATCAACCACGGAGACACCAAAATTAGCAATATTGCCCCAGCTAAAGCCGTTGCCATATTTATCTTTGCATAAAAGCTATGTTTATCTGGTCGGCGAGACAAGAATGGATAGAAAGCTCGTGATAGCACTGACTGAAATTGGTAGAATATTGATGGAAATCTACTTCCTCCATCATACAAGCCATTGGCAGTGGCACCACCAAAGAATCCCAACAGCATCACAGAAAAACTGTTATACAAGTTAGGCATCAGATTGTTGATAAACACATCTGTGCTACCTTTGATTGTTTTCCAAATCTCACCCCAGTTTGGACCATACAACTTGTATTTCCACTTTCTGAGAATCAAAATCAACGCCCCTGCACCACATAGCAGATATCCAATTGTGGTCAGCAATGGTTGAACAAGGTAATCCTCCCTGTCTCGAATAAAGATAAATACCGCCACAGTGAATATCAGTTTGAATGCCAAATTAAAAATTGTGGTGTATTTCATCTTCTCTATGGCTTGGAAAAACCAATCAGGAAAAAGAATGTAACCAGGAACAAGCAGAAAAGTTATCCAAATAATAGCAGCATTTTTTTGAAAATACGGCACTATAGAAATTGCAATAAATAACAGCAAACCTGAAAAAACCGTTAGCAGGCATCTTGCCCATAACACATTACTGAAAATTCTTGATACCTTCTCCTTGTCGTCTCTATTTTGAGCTACATCGCGTGTGGCAGTAAGGTTAAAACCCCAATCTGATATTGTTTGAATCCACACAACTATTGCTGACGCAAATGCAATTTTCCCAAAGCCATCAGCGCCAATCACTCGTGCAAGATATGGCATTGTGATAAGTGGAAACACATATCCAGCTATTTGCAAGAGTGATAAATACCCGAAATTAGCAAATACGGTTTTCCCATCCTTGCTGTTAGTTATACGTTCCTTTATTCCTGAGATTTTACTCATTTCAAATGTTTAATTCAAATTCCCCGCTCATTTCACACAACTTATTACATCAGTTGTGAGCCAAACTTCGTTTTTCTAACGAAAACAGTTAATAACAACGATGTTACCAGCGAAATGGCGAATGCAATCCATGGATATAAATATGGATTAACATTTTGTGATAATTGGGTTTGTCCAATAAGTATTAATACAAACTGTTGGAAAATATATACACCAAAACAGCTATCACTAAGTTTGAGCAATAAGTTCCATTTTGATGTATCGGAGTGTTTAACAAGTTTTGTCGAAAGCGTCATCAGTAGTGCCACTCCAAATGCGGCACATGCAAATCTTATTGATTTTGAAATGATTAAACTAATTATATGCGACAGTGCAAAATACCCCCCCCCATTTTGAGTGGCACTTTCAATATTAATTTTCAGCACAAAGGCTAAAATGAAGCACGCAATAAGCGCAAATGCCGATTTACAATCACTGTGTTTGATTTCCAACCCATACTTCTTAACATAGTAGCCTGCATAAAAGAATGGGAAATAGTACATCGCTGTGTCAATTCTGAAAGGCAAGGGAAGAAAAGAAGCAAGCAGCATCAGCGGCAGCAACGCTATCATGCACTTTTTGGAGAGTGAAAACCTCTCGGTAAGATATACGAACACGAAGCACCAAAACAGCATGGGCAAAAACCACATGTGACCAGCACCCGAAAGCACGCTATATGCGATGCTCTGTATAGAAGCATTCGAATCATTAAAAATCAACACATAAAGTATGCTAAACAAAATGGATGGCAAAATCAATCGTTTTAACTTCTTCGTAAAATAAGACTTTGCATTCAGAATAAGCTCTACTCCTTTTCTGCCCACCTGATACCCTAAGATATATCCAGATATGAACACGAATGTTTCAAGCAAACACGCGTACGACAGTTTGTCGACCATTCCATAGATTGGAATGTCGGGGTAGCCAGCAATTGGAGTCCATACGCCTGAAAAAACCGCAAAGGCATGATAGAACACAAGCGTAACAATCAAAAATAGCCTAATTGGAATTACTTCATAAAGAATGCTCGTCACTTTTTTCTGCATAGAAAATGGACTGGAGGTTTGCGATTTACAGTTTATTGGCATAATACTTTGTGTACCATTCGGCGAAGTGGCGTAGGCCTTCTCTTAGGCTTGTGTTGGGCTTAAAACCGAAGTCTTGTTCGAGGGGGGTGGTGTCGGCGTAGGTCACGGGCACGTCACCGGGTTGCATGGGCACGAGCTGCTTATGCGCCTCAAAGTCGTAATCTTCGGGGAGCACCCCAGCTCTAACAAGCTCTTCTTGGAGAATGGTCACAAAATCGAGGAGATTTTCTGGAGAATTGTTACCGATGTTATACACTTTATAAGGCGGAATGGGTAAGCCGTCGTCGCCGTTGCGCTTTTCGGGAGCGTGCTGCATCACACGCACTACGCCTTCCACTATGTCGTCGACGTAAGTGAAATCGCGCTTGCAGTTACCGTAGTTGAAAATCTTGATGGTTTCGCCCTTCACCAGTTTGTTAGTGAAGCCGAAGTATGCCATATCGGGGCGACCGGCAGGACCATATACGGTGAAGAAGCGAAGACCGGTTGACGGAATGTTGTAGAGCTTGCTGTAGGCGTGGGCCATCAGCTCGTTGCTCTTCTTTGTGGCAGCATAAAGCGACACGGGGTTGTCCACCTTGTCGTCGGTGGAATACGGCACTTTCTTGTTGCTACCATAAACAGATGAAGAGGATGCATACACAAGGTGCTCTACTTCATGATGACGACAAGCTTCAAGGATGTTGTAGAAACCGATAAGGTTACTCTGGATATAAGCATCAGGATTGGTGATGCTGTAACGTACTCCTGCTTGGGCAGCAAGGTTTACAACAACAGAAATATTGTTTTCTGTAAAGATTTTTTCTACAGCTTCTTTGTCTGCAATAGAGGCGTGGACAAAAGTCCAGTCACGATTCAAAGCCTCTATTTCTTTCAAACGTTCATATTTGATATTGACATCATAGTAATCAGTAATTGAGTCAATACCGATTACTTTAATGTCCTTCACATCGTGGAAAAGACGCTTCACAAGGTTGCTGCCAATAAAACCAGCAGCGCCTGTCACCAGAACCGTCTTCCCCTCAAGATTAACATTATAATCTACCATAAAAGACCTTAATCCCTTCTAAATATATCCCTTGTGTAAACCTTTTCTTCTACGTCTTTCAAGCAATCGTCAAAGCGGTTGGCGATGATGGCCTTGCTCTGTTCCTTGAACTCATCAAGATTATTAACCACCTTGCTGCCGAAGAATGTGGTGCCGTCTTCAAGTGTTGGTTCATAGATAATCACCTCTGCCCCTTTTGCTTTCACACGCTTCATAATGCCCTGAATGGCAGATTGGCGGAAGTTGTCGCTGTTTGATTTCATCGTCAAGCGATACACACCAATTATGCACGCATGTTCCTTGCTTGCGTCCCACTGACCATTTTCCGAGTAATAGCCTGCTTTGCGGAGCACTGCGTCGGCGATGTAGTCTTTGCGGGTGCGGTTCGATTCCACGATGGCCGACATCATGTTTTGTGGCACGTCCTGGTAATTGGCGAGCAGCTGCTTGGTGTCTTTTGGGAGGCAGTAGCCGCCGTAGCCAAATGATGGGTTATTATAATGTGTACCGATGCGTGGGTCAAGACCTACGCCCTCGATGATAGCTTCTGAGTCAAGACCCTTTACTTCTGCATAGGTATCAAGTTCGTTGAAGTAGCTCACGCGGAGCGCGAGATAGGTATTGGCGAAAAGCTTCACCGCCTCGGCTTCCTTCATGCCCATGAACAGGGTGTTGATGTTTTCCTTGATGGCGCCTTCCTGCAAGAGTGCGGCAAAAGTCTTGGCTGCCTCTTTCAGCATCTCCACATCGGTAACCGATTGGATAGCTTTGTTTTCCGCCTCAAATTCGGGTTTGTCGATGATTTTAGGATAACCCACAATGATGCGGCTTGGGTAAAGGTTGTCGTAGAGCGCCTTGCTCTCGCGAAGGAATTCGGGTGAGAACAAGAGGTTGAACTTCTTCACGCCTTTTTGCGCATACTTCAAGTAGAGGTTGCGAGTGTAGCCCACCGGAATGGTCGATTTGATAATCATCACTGCATCTGGGTTCACCTCAAGCACCAGGTCGATTACCTCTTCCACATGGCTTGTGTCGAAGTAATTCTTCACAGGGTCGTAGTTGGTGGGGGCAGCAATCACCACAAAGTCGGCATCGGCGTAGGCAGCCTTGCCATCAAGAGTGGCAACGAGGTTCAATGGCTTCTCCGCCAAATACTTTTCGATGTAATCGTCCTGAATGGGCGAAATACGGTTGTTCAACTTTTCCACCTTTTCAGGAATCACGTCCACTGCTGTTACATGATGGTGCTGCGATAGCAATGTAGCTATGCTCAGTCCCACGTAGCCCGTACCAGCCACGGCTACCTTAATTTCATTAAATTCACGCATATATTTTTCAGATTACTATAAGTATCAATAGAAAAGAGGACTATTCGGCTATCTCGAAGTCCTCGTTGTGCACATTGTTCACCGCCACGGCAAATCCACCAATGTTCATCACCAACTGACGGTCACGCTTCACTCGCACCACATAGCCCTCCTGCCCTTTAAAAAGGCCTGTAAGCACGCGGAGCCTCACGTGGTCTTTAGCAAATCGCTCAAATGGCTCGCGCATGAATGTCAACCGCTCTGGCTCGTTTTGCATCACTGCCATGAATGGCTGCATCACACTGTCGGGGATTGATGCGGGCTTTTTGGTGCTACAGTTGTTCACCAGATAATACTGTGGGAAGTTGAGTTTCAGGAATGTCCTCAACTGATTGGTAGCGCCCTGCAAGAACACAAGCCCATTCACGGTAGGCTTTTCCGTTTTCACCACGCCTTTTCCGTCGGGTTTGTCTTTGTATCTAACTGTGCGATGTACGAAACACTTCGGCTTGAAATCGCCCAAAAGTTTTCGATTTTCGAGATTCTTTTCAAAAACTGCCGCCGACATGTGCTGTATGAAGATATAGCCCCATGGAGCCGCTTCCGTTTTTGGTTTGCTGGGTATTTCGATTTTGTCATCGGCGCATTCATCTTCGCTTCGTGCGGCATTCTCCTTTTCTGGCTTTTCGGCACTTGCCGCATCTTCAAAACCAGCTATTTCTCCCACTTTCGAGACCGATTCGCCAGTCCCGACTATGTGGATGCCCTTTGGTAAACGCTTGTTGTTATACACGTCGTTCACGTCGGCTGTAGAAGATAGAAGCGAGCAATCCTGCGTCATTTTCATTTTCTACTTTATGTCACTGTTGGCCATCATCAACCTGAGTGATTGCGCCAATTTTACATTGACATTATTCATAAAATCATACAGTTAAGTATGTTTGGCCATTAACGGATGAGTAGGTCGCAACTTAGCTAAAATCTAAAGCAAGCGCAAAATACTTAGCATCGTCGTCCCCCACCATTGTGTGTGGCTTTGTGTCTTTATCCGTTCATTTATGCTTTCCCGCCATAAAGACAAAAAATAGTACTGCAAAGGTACATAATTCTCCACACATATCCTACTTATTGCCTCCAAAAGTGCCACATTTAACACAACTTACACAATAATTCGAACTGCAGCTCACCCTATCCCCCCATTCCCAATTTTAATCCATTAGTCTTTTTGCATGTTTTTCAAAATTCGCACACTTTCCCAGTAATCGTCAATGTTCTTAAAAATTTGCTTTGCGCCTTCTTCTGAAAGATGATGCCCGCTGTCAATCATTTCATAACTGCTATAATAACCCGAAAACTCTTCCACATACTTAGTCCCGAACAATTCATCATACTTTCCAAAAAAGCCTTTTACAAGCATCTTCTCTTGATAATTAACAGATTTCGCTATCCATATTTCATACGGCATATATGTCTTTATCATCTTCGTAAAAGCCGCATCTTGCTCCACAAGTTTACATAGTTCTACAGGTGGATCCCAACATGGATTGATGACAAATCTCGGAATCCCATTTAAAGTCAAAGTGATAAATCCCCCAAGGCTCGAACCAATCACTAAATCAATCTTGAATTCGTCAATAAAATTCAAAATTTGCTCCCTTGCGTGCGAACAGTCTGCCTCATCATAATCAATTGAAAACAACTCATACCCCTCCGGAAGCGCATTTAAAACTCGTTTATAACCTCTCCCATACGCAGAACCTCGAAACCCATGAACATAAAGCACTCTTTTCATATTCCAATCAATTTTAAAGTCACATACAATAATAGTAAAAAGTCCAAAAAAATTCAATCCCCACCCCTATTTTTTTACAAAAATAAAACACTTACGGCAGCCGTTTTCACTGAAAAATGATTGTTTACTACGCAAAAGCCTCACTGATGTGGGGCTTTTTTTGTGGAGTTAGTTTTCTTCGTGCACACTGCATTTGGGTGGTGTGGGGAATAATTTGTAATTTTGTGGTGTAAAAAATCATTAATTTTTGAACGTGATGAAGAAAACGATATTATTGTTAGTGAGTGTGGCGGCGATGGTTTTGACTGCCGATGTAATGGCGGAAACGCGCGATGAAATCGCCAAAATTGGGCAAAATGTGGGTGCGGAAGGCAAGTTTTGCTACTGGACGGAAGGCAGCGTGCCTTTGAAAAAACTCAAGAACTTTGTGGAGCGTGTGACCAATCCGCAGAGCGATGGCTTTGTACCGCAGTCCGACCGCGTGGCGGTGTTTGACCTCGACGGCACGCTCGTGTGCGAAACCGCCCCATCGTATTTTGAATGGATGATGTATTTGCACCGCGTGTACGACGACCCCACTTTCCACGCTACGAATGAGCAAATTGCCACCGCCGACACCATTAAGAAGGCTGTGTACGCTCGCTCAGTGCCTGGCGATATGATGTGGACAGAGGCAATCGCGCAAAACGAGGTGTTTGCCGGCATGACGAATGAACAGTATCGCGATTACGCAATTGAATTTATGAAAACGCCAGTTGAAGGCATGACCAATTTGCAGTGGGGCGAAGCCATCTACTTGCCCATGGCTGAAGTGGTGGGATATTTAGCAGCCAACGGCTTCACCACCTACGTGATTTCGGGCAGCGAGCGTCAGGTGACACGCGCCTATGCCGATGGAGCGTTGGCGTTTGGCCGCAACCACATCATAGGCTCCGACATCTACACCTACGCCACCTCACAAGGCGATAAAGAGGGTTGGGCCTATTCGTTCAAGCCTACCGACGATGTGGTGCGCGGCGCTATGTATGTGAAAAACTTGAAAATGAACAAGGTAAGTGCCATTGTGCGCGAGATAGGCATAAAACCGATTTTGGCTTTTGGCAATTCATCGGGCGACTTCAGCATGTTTGAATACACGGTCGCAAACAACCACTACCCCAGCATGGCGTTTTGCGTGCTCGCCGACGATGTGGTGCGCGAGTACGGCAACCCCACAAAAGCTGCAAAAATGAAATCGTCGTGCGACGCTAAAAACTGGACCACAATCTCAATGAAAACCGACTTCGCCACCATCTACGGCAAAAATGTAAATAAACAAGAAAAATAGCCCATCCTCATTATATTTATTAGGAGAACAATTTAACCCAATATTTTTTTGTAAATTTGTGGAGTAAACAACTATACACACACAACTAACTAATAAC
>ERZ1026852.1919-NODE-1919-length-10344-cov-4.780348_pt1 | contig 10344 bp, 9 predicted proteins | sample MGYA00380156_ERZ1026852 | MGnify/ENA primary metagenome ERZ1026852 (study PRJEB33269, sample SAMEA4719792) | human gut metagenome | biome: human-associated habitat; feature: organic feature; material: feces | place: Cameroon | collected 2013-10 ...
AGCCATGGCTTACAAAACAAAAAAGCCATGAAATCTTTCGATTTCACGGCATTTTCTGGTGCGATGGAAGGGACTCGAACCCCCGGCCTACTGATTCGTAGTCAGTCACTCTATCCAGCTGAGCTACCAACGCATACGTTCCGTTCGGAACATGATGTATTTTATCACCGAACCGGGGTTTTGTCAACACTTTTTCGGAAATATTTTTGAGATTCCTGAAAAAGAACGTCTTTTCATTCACTTTTCTTTTATTTTCTATGCATCAGCCCTGCTCTGCCAGAGCCTGCGCAATGCGGACGCCGGTGGGCGTGGCGGCAAGACCGCCCTGACCGGTCTCGCGGAGGTCGGGGGAGAGCAGGCTGCCCACGCGGCCCATGGCGTCGATGACCTCATCACAGGGGATGGCGTAGTCCACCCCGGCAAGGGCCATATTCGCACAGGAGACGGCGTTCACCGCGCCAACGACATTCCGCTTGACGCAGGGAACTTCCACGAGGCCGGCCACAGGGTCGCAGACGAGGCCCAGCAGGTTGCCCAGAGCCATTGCGGCGGCCGCGGCGCACTGCTCCGGCGCGCCGCCCTTGAGGTGGCAGAGAGCGGCGGCGGCCATCGCGCTGGCCGCGCCCACCTCGGCCTGACAGCCGCCCTCCGCGCCCGCGAGAGTGGCGCGGGCCGCGATGACCTGACCGAACCCGGCGGCGACATAGAGGGCGTCGCAAACGGACGCTTCGTCGGCCTCGCCGCTGCGGGCCAGCGGCAGCAGAACAGCGGGCAGGACGCCGCAGCTGCCCGCCGTGGGGGCAGCGACGATGCGCTTCATGCAGGCGTTGCACTCGGCGGTCTTGAGAGCTTCGGCAGTCACTGCGGCGAGGTAATCGCCGCCAAGGCTCTTTCCTTCTTGATGGGCCTGCTCCACCTTGGCCGCATCGCCGCCCGAAAGGCCGCTTCGGCTGCGCTGGGCCGGGTCATAGTCCCGGCTGGTGGCCTGCATCACCTGCCAGAGGTGGTGCATCATCTCCCGGCTGTGGGCCTCGGTGAGGCGGCTCTCGGCTAAATCACTGCGGAGGATGGCCTCCGAAAGGGAAATCTTCTGGCTGCGGGCAGCGGCCAGCATCTCTTCACAGGATAAAAACGACACTTCTCAGCCCTCCTCGCATTCTTCCGGCTCGTCGATGTTCAGGCAGGTGACTTTGCGGATGCCCGGCATCACGGCCATCTGCTGTTCCAGCACGTGGGGGATGTGGGAGTCGCATTCCAGCACCATAACGGCGTAGCCGCCCGTCGCGGCGCGGAACACCTGCATGGACGCGATATTGATGCGGCGCTGGGCCAGCGACATAGTGACCTCGGCGATGCAGCCGGGGGTGTCCTCGTTATGGATGATAAGGGTGTTGCTGTCACCGCCAAAGTCGGCAGGCACACCGTCGATCTCAGTCACGCGGATGCGTCCGCCGCCCACAGAGGCCGCCTTCAGGACGAGGGTCCGGCCCGCCTTACTCTTTAAGGTAAGCACCGCCGTATTCGGGTGGGCGGCACGGAGCTCCACCGGATGGATGGTGAACTTCATGCCGGCCTCCTCGGCCAGCGCGAAGCTGTCGGGCAGGCGGGGGTCGTCCGGGCGGAGGCCCAGCAGGCCCGCCACCAGCGCACGGTCGGTGCCGTGGCCCCGGCCTGTGGTGGCAAAGCTGCCGTAGAGCCCAATGTCCGCCTCGGCGGGGACGTCGCCCAGCAGCTTCTGAGCCGTATATCCAATGCGGGCTGCACCCGCCGTATGGCTGGAGGAGGGGCCGATCATCACCGGCCCGAGAACGTCGAACAGACGCATGAGGTGTACACTTCCTTTCGTTTTGCAGCACCCGGGATCCCATTCGCTGACAAAAGAACAGATTTTCTTTCTTTTTATTATACCGCTTTTGAGCTTATTGTGCTATAATAACTTCATAATGTTTTGAATCTTGCCCTTTCAGGGGGCAGCACGGAGGGTAGAACCTATGAAACTGGTAAGCGTGGAAACTCCCGAAAAGAGTGTCTGCAAAATGACTTTCAGCGCTTCGGCTGAGGAGCTGGAAGCTGCGTCCAACGCCGTGTACGAGCGCACCCGCGCAACGTACACCATCAAGGGCTTTGCCAAGGGCGAGGCTGACCGCGCCCAGATCGAGGCCGACCGCGGCGAGCACACCTTCTGGTACGACGCCATCAACGATTTGATGGACAAGGATGTCCCGGCCCTGTACGACGCAGCGATGGCAGAACACGGCTTCCACGCCGTGGACGAGCCGGTCTACGACCTGGTCAGCGTGAAGAAGGACGAGGGCTTTGTGGCCACCGCCACCACCGCCCTGCAGCCGGAGCTGAACCTGACCCAGACCACCGGCTTCAAGACCGAGTGCGTCACCCCGGAAGTCACCGACAAGGAGATCGACGCTGTGCTGGAGCGCCGCCGCGCCATGGCCGCTGAGCTGGTGCCTCACAAGGGTCCGGCCGTCAAGGGCAACATCGTCCACATCGACTACGAGGGCCTGCTGGAAGGCAAGCCCTTCAACGGCGGCACCGCCCAGAACCAGACCCTGCAGCTGGGCAGCGGCCGGATGATCCCCGGCTTCGAGGAAGGCATCCTCGGCCACAAGGGCGGCGAGGAGTTCGACATCTTCGTCACCTTCCCGGCACGCTACCACGTCAAGGACCTGGCCGGCAAGCCCGTGGTCTTCAAAATCAAGCTGCACGACGTTTGTGTCCGCCAGCTGCCCGCACTGAACAGCGATTTTGCCAAGAAGGCTGCCAATGTGGACACCATGGACGAATTCCGCGCCCAGATCCGTCAGCAGCTCCACGACAACAAACACGCCGCCGCGCTCAATCGCGCCAAGGACGCCATCCTCACCCAGCTGGCCGCAGCCGCTGAGGGCGAGCTGCCCAGCGTTCTCGTCGAGAGTGCCTATCAGCAGGAGATGGAGCAGATCCAGCAGCAGCTGCAGATGCAGCGCCTGAGCCTCGACCGCTACCTGAGCCAGATCCATCAGACCCGCGAGAGCTTCACTGCCGCTGTCCGCACTGCTGCGGAGAAGAACACCCGCGCCCGGATGGCCCTGCTGCAGATCGCTCAGAACGAGAACCTCGTCCCCACTGAGGAGGACATCGACAAGACCCTGTCCGAGCGCGCTGAGCGCACCAAGAAGACCCTCGAGGAAGTCAAGGCTGCATCCAACGTGGAGGCCATCCGCCGCAACGAGGGCATCCGCCGCGCTGCCGACTATGTCATCGAGCACTCCACCATCGAAGAAAAATAATTTATCCTGCTTTTGCGCCTGCACCACTGTGCAGGCGTTTTTTATTGTTCATTTTTTCTCTCTTGACTTTTTTTCTCTGCTGCGGTATTTTTAGGGTGAAAAATTCTATCCGGCCGCAGCTACGGCTCGGACGGATATAGTAAAATCTTCTGCGGGACATTCCGCTCATCTATTTTATTGCGACAGGAGGTTTTCCTTATGAAAAAGTTTCTTCTCGCTCTTCTGACAGCTGTCACGGCGGTTGCGTTCTTCTGTGGCGCGGCAGCATCTGTGGCCACTTACAGCGCCAGCTATGACGCACCGGCCGGCATCAACGCCATCGTGGTGCAGGACAACAGCGCTGCGGTCGTTCTGCAGGCCGCCGACATCGACCACATCCGCGCCGATTACACCTACACCTCGAGCTACGCCTTTGAAAGCTCCAAGCTCTACGACTTCACGGTGGCGGGCAGCACCCTCACCGTAACCAAGACCCGGGAGCCCAACGCTCCCCTTATCATCCAGAGCCAGGACACCCGCAGCTGCACCCTGACGCTGCAGGTACCCCGCCAGACGCTGGCAAACATCACCGTCAGCACCACCAACGACAGCATCACGCTGAACGGCGTTTCGGCACAGACCGCCAGCCTCACCACCGACAATGGCCGCATCGAGGTGTCGAACTTCAACGGTTCCACCCTGAGCGGTACTACCCGCAACGGCAAGATCACCATGAGCGGCGTCACCTCCCATAATGTGACTGCCACCATCCAGAACAGCGGTACCCTCAAGCTGGAAAACATCTCTGCCAACGTCTGCAACGCCAAGGTGCAGAACGGCAGCATCACCGGCTCCGTGATCGGCAGCGGTAGCTCTTACGGCTTTGAGCTGGCCGCAGGCGGCGGCAAGATCCGCGTCTCCGACGCCAACGACAAGAACTTCCTCTTCTTCGGCAAGGACACCCTGCAGCAGAATGCAGATGCCCCCAACAAGCTGAACCTTGCCACCAAGAACGGCGATGTTGAGGTCGAGTTCGTCCGTTAAAAGAACATTAAAAATGCCTGTGCAGCATCTGCTGCACAGGCATTTCTTTTTGTCCAGATACGGTCAGCTGAGCCAGTTGAAGCCCATGACCACCACGCCGAGGATGACGAGGATGATGCCGGTGGCGCGGTTGAGGGTCTTAGCGTCGGCCTTATTGGCAAAGACCGCCGCGATGCGCGCCCACAGCAGGGTGAAGACGACGCAGAGCCCCCAGACGTGCCAGACCGGCGCACCGCCGATGGCAAAGTGGCTGACAGCTCCGGTCAGGGCCGTGAAGGTCATGATGAACACGCTGGTACCCACAGCCGTTTTCAGCTCGTAGCCGAGGACGCTGGTGAGGATGAGGAGCATCATCATGCCGCCGCCTGCGCCGATAAAGCCGCAGATGAAGCCGATGAGGATGCCGCAGACGATGGACTGGATGGCCCGCTTCTTTGCGCTGACGCCCTGCATGGCCTCTTTGGTGGTCATGACGGGCCGGACGATGAACTTGATGCCCAGCAGGAAGGTCATGAACACCGAGAAGCTGCCCATGGTGGCCGAGGGGAGCAGGCTGGCCACCCAGCTGCCCACCACCGTGAACACCAGCACGCTCACCATCATGATGAGGCCGTTTTTGATGTCGAGGTTCTTGTTTTTATGGTAGGTGTAGGCCGAGACGGCGCTGGCCAGCACATCCGACGAGAGGGCGATGCCCACGGCCATATAGGGGTCCATATGCAGAAAGGTGATGAGCATGGGGCTGATGACAGCCGCCGCGCTCAGGCCCGCAAAGCCGGTGCCAAGGCCCGCGCCCATGCCGGCGAAAAAGGTGACTAAGATAGCAAATAAAATGTTCATGCTTCTCCTTCCAGAATGGCATTCAGATTCTTATTTATGATGTCCATCGTCTCGAAGAACGCCTTTCGCTGTGCTTCATTGGTGTGTTCCAGCAGACGTGCGCCAAATTCCTCCTGCAAGGCCCGGCCCTGCTCAATGATGGGGCAGGCTTTTTCGGTGCAGCGCAGCAGGGTGCGGCGGCGGTCGCCGGGGTCAGCCTCGCGGACGAGGTAGCCCTCCTGCACCAGACGGTCTACGTTCACCGAGACGAGGTTTGCTTTCAGTTTGCGCACCTCTACCACGTCGCTGGCGGTCTGGTAGCCGGGGTTGTTGGCGAGGAACATCAGGATGTCAAAAGCCGTCTGGGGCAGATGGAGCTTCTGGCACAGGGGCTTGCAGAGGGCGGCGTAAGCCGCCGAGGTCTTCCGCCCAAATTCGATGCCCGGGGTATTCATGGGACGCCTCCTTATGATTCAAAATTGTATCATTCAAATTTGAAGTAATAATAGCACAAAAACGCAGCGATTGTCAAGAGAAAAGGAGCGGCCCGCATCTTGCAGGCCGCTCCCTGTTTCCGTTTTCTTTACAGCATCATGATAAGCCGCGTGCCGAAGGCCGCCAGCCATGCTACGATGCACTGATTTGCCACCATGATAAACGCCCACTTGCCGCCCAGCTCCCGCTTGACTGAGGCCACCGCCGCGATGCAGGGCGTATAGAGCAGGCAGAACACCAGCAGGGGTGCAGCCGCCGCCGGGGACAGCGCGGCGGCAAAGGCCGCAGAGGAGCCATAGAGGATGGTGAGGGTCGAAACGACGCTCTCCTTGGCCATAAAGCCGGTGATCAGGGCCGTAGACACCCGCCAGTCGGCAAAGCCCAGTGGCGCAAACAGCGGCGCGATACCGCTGGCCAGCCATGCAAGGATGCTCTGCTGCGGGTCAGCGGTGAGGCTGAGCCGCAGGTCGAAGCTCTGCAGGAACCAGATGATGATGGTCGCCACAAAGATGACCGTAAAGGCGCGCTGGAGGAAATCGCGGGCCTTTTCCCAGAGCAGCTGGACCACATTCTTGAGGCCGGGCAGGCGGTAGTTGGGCAGCTCCATCACAAAGGGGACGGCCTCGCCCTTAAAGACACTGCTCTTCAGCAGGATGGCCATCAGAATGCCCACCGCAATGCCGAGGAAATAGAGGCTGACCATCACCAGAGCCGCGTGCTCCGGGAAGAAGGCCGCCGCAAACAGGCTGTAGATGGGAAGCTTTGCCGAACAGCTCATGAAGGGGGTGAGCAGGATGGTCATTTTGCGGTCGCGCTCCGAGGGCAGGGTGCGGCTGGCCATGACGCCGGGGACGGTGCAGCCGAAGCCGATGAGCATTGGCACGATGCTGCGCCCCGAGAGGCCGATGCGGCGGAGAAGCTTATCCATCACGAATGCCACGCGGGCCATGTATCCGGTATCCTCCAGCAGAGAGAGGAAGAAGAACAGGGTCACGATGATGGGCAGGAAGCTCAACACACTGCCCACACCGGTGAAGATGCCGTCGATGACCAGCGAGTGGACGGCTGCGTTGACGTTCCACGCCGTGAGGGTGGAGTCCACTGCGGCGGTCAGGGCATCAATGCCCACTTCCAGCAGGTTCTGGAGCGCCAGACCGATGACGCCGAAGGTGAGGTAGAACACCAGCGCCATGATGCCCACAAAGGCCGGGATGGCGGTATAGCGGCCCGTGAGGAACCGGTCGATCTGGGCCGAGCGGAGCTGCTCCTTGCTCTGGCGGGGCTTCACGACGGTCTGCTCCACCAGCTGGTGGATGAAGTGGAACCGCATATCCGCGATGGCGGCGGCGCGGTCCAGACCCCGCTCCTGCTCCATCTGGACGATGATGTGCTCGATCATCTCTTTTTCGTTCTGGTCGAGCTTCAGGGCCGCCTCGATGCGCTGGTCGCCCTCCACGAGCTTTGTGGCCGCAAAGCGCACCGGGATGCCTGCGGCCTCGGCATGATCCTCGATCAGGTGGATGATGCCGTGGATACATCGGTGGACTGCGCCGCCGTGATCCTCCTCGCTGCAGAAATCCATCCGGCCCGGCCGCTCCTGATACTTTGCGACATGGAGCGCATGATCCACCAGCTCGTCCACGCCCTCGTTCTTTGCCGCAGAGATCGGCACGACCGGGATGCCCAGCATGGCCTCCATCTTATTGATGCGGACAGTGCCGCCGTTGCCGCGCATCTCGTCCATCATGTTCAGCGCCAGCACCATCGGCGTATCCAGCTCCATGAGCTGCATGGTGAGGTACAGATTCCTCTCGATGTTGGTGGCGTCCACGATATTGATGATGCCCGTGGGCTTCTCACCGATGATGAACTGCCGGGTCACGATCTCCTCGCTGGTATAGGGCGACATGGAGTAGATACCGGGCAGGTCTGTGACCTCCGTATTCGGGTTATTCCGGATCGCACCGCTCTTGCGGTCCACCGTCACACCCGGGAAATTGCCGACGTGCTGGTTGGAGCCGGTGAGCTGGTTGAAGAGGGTCGTCTTGCCGCAGTTCTGGTTGCCCGCCAGCGCAAAGGTAAGGGTCGTGTCGTCAGGCAGAGGGTTCTCGCCCTTTTTGGTGTGGTAGCGTCCGCCTTCGCCGAGGCCCGGGTGCTCCACCGGCTTTTCACTTTCTGCCGCCGCCTTTTTCGCCGCCGGGGCTTTGGCCAGAGTGACCCCGATGCGGGCGGCATCGTCCAGCCGGAGGGTCAGCTCGTAGCCGTGGATGCTCAGCTCCATCGGGTCGCCCATCGGGGCAAATTTGACCAGCGTGACCTCCTCACCGGGGATCAGCCCCATATCCAGAAAATGCTGCCGCAGAGCGCCTTCGCCGCCCACGGTCCCGACCACGGCGGTCTCGCCGATGTTCAAATCTTTCAACGTCATATGGAATGTTCCTCTCGAGCGCATTTGTTAGTTTGCGTTAACAACAGTAATATAGGCTAACTTCCCGGCGTTGTCAAGAGAAACGAGGCTGTTCTGAACTGTTCTCTGAAAAAAATCATGTTGCCTTCCTCGAATATCAGAAAAAGTGCAAAAAATAAGAGCCTGTACCCGGGAAGTACCCGCCGTACAGGCTCTTATCGTTTTTTTATTCAGTTCGCGGTGTGGTAGCCGTCAGGGTTCTTCTTCTGCCAGTTCCAGCTGTCGGCGCACATTTCCTCGATGCCGTACTCAGCCACCCAGCCAAGCTCATTCCTGGCCTTGGTGGGGTCAGCATAGCACTCGGCGATGTCGCCGGGGCGGCGGGCCTCGATGACGTAGGGGATGGGCTTGCCGCAGGCCTTCTCGAAGGCGTGGATGACATCCAGCACGCTGTAACCCTTGCCGGTGCCGAGGTTGCAGATGAAGAGGCCGCAGTTCGTTTCCAGCTTCTTGATAGCGCAGACATGGCCGCGGGCCAGGTCCACGACATGGATATAGTCACGGACGCCAGTGCCGTCGGGAGTGGGGTAGTCATTGCCGAAGACGTGGACCTTTTCCAGCTTGCCCACAGCCACCTTGGCGATGTAGGGCATGAGGTTGTTGGGGATGCCGTTGGGATCCTCGCCGATGAGGCCGGACTTGTGGGCGCCGATGGGGTTGAAGTAGCGCAGCAGAGCCACGTTCAGGGTGGGGTCAGCCTTGCAGACATCGGTGAGGATGCGCTCGGTCATGGCCTTGGTGGTGCCGTAGGGGTTGGTGGTGGCACCCACGGGGAAGTCCTCGGTGATCGGCACACTGGCGGGGTCGCCGTAGACGGTGGCGGAAGAGCTGAACACGAAGTTGTGGCAGTTGTGCTTGCGCATCACATCCAGGATGACCAGCGTGCAGTTGAGGTTATTGTAGTAGTATTCGATGGGCTTGGACACGCTCTCGCCAACGGCCTTATAGGCTGCGAACTGGATGACCGCCGTGATGTCGGGACACTCGGCGAAGATCTTCTCCACATCCTCGTGTTTGGTCATATCGGCCTGATAGAAGCGGAAGTCCTTGCCGGTGATCTGCTTGACGCGGTCGAGGACCACAGGGGATGCATTATAGTAATTGTCCGCCACGACGACGTCGTAGCCGGCATTCAGGAGCTCGATGCAGGTGTGGCTGCCGATGTAGCCTGCGCCGCCGGAAACCAAAATAGCCATGTCCAGTACCTCTCTTGTTCCAAATGTTGCTTCGCACAGAGCCCTTGTGCTCTGCCTGCCTAAAGGATACCGCTTTTTGCACAGAGAATCAAGTACCGGCTTTTTTATGAAAATGTATTTTTGTTGCATCTTTTCAGCCAGTCTGATGAACTGCAAAGATTTTTAGTCCGCAAGGCATGGAGAGGACACGCAAAAAACAGCAAAGGACAGCTCCCGCAAGAGAGCTGCCCTTTGCTGCGGCTGATATTTGCTTGGAAAACGGATTCTCTTTTATAATCGGCCGCACTGACGGCCGGTGAAGAAGCGGAGCGTAGTGTTGGCTCGGAAGACTTTGCCTGCCCGCAGCACCGTCGTCGGGAACTCCGGGTGAGAGGGGCTGCAGGGGAAGTGCTGGGTCTCAAGGGCAAAGCCGCCGTACTTTTCCAGCGGGACGCCGCCCTTGCCGGGGGAGGGGCAGTCCTGCAGGAAGTTGCCGGTGTAGAGCTGGATGCCCGGCTGGGTGGTGTACATCTTCATGCTGATGCCGGTCTTGTCGCTGGACGCCCATGCGCAGAGGCTCTGGCTGGCACCCCGGGGCCGGTCGAGGACATAGCAGTGGTCGAAGCCGCCGCCCGCCATGGTGGTCTGGTAGAAGCCGGTGTCGAGGTCGCGTCCCAGAGGCTTTCCGGTGCGGAAGTCCATCGGCGTACCGTCCACAGGCAGGATCTTACCCGTGGGGCAGGTCTCGTTGTTGCCCTCGAGGTAGTTGGAAGCGTAAATGCGGAGCTTCTGGCCCAGCACATTGCCGCCGCCGTCGAGGTTGAAGTAGGTGTGGTTGGTCAGGTTGATGATGGTGTCCTCGTCGGTGGACACACGGTAGTCCATCCGCAGGGTGTTGTCCGGCGTGAGGATATACCGCACACTGACCTTCAGATTTCCGGGGAAACCGTCTTCGCCCGCCGGGCTTTCGGTCTCCATCAAAAGGGTGTCGCCGAACATCTTCACATCGTAAATTTTGCGGGGGAAGGTGCCGTGCCTGTCTCTTATACACATCTGACGCTGCCGACGAAGAGGATAG
>ERZ1026852.1922-NODE-1922-length-10334-cov-7.071310_pt1 | contig 10334 bp, 8 predicted proteins | sample MGYA00380156_ERZ1026852 | MGnify/ENA primary metagenome ERZ1026852 (study PRJEB33269, sample SAMEA4719792) | human gut metagenome | biome: human-associated habitat; feature: organic feature; material: feces | place: Cameroon | collected 2013-10 ...
TACGGAATTTCATCTTACCGAGTAATCTTACCAGTTCGGGATGAATGCCATGTACGCCAACCTCGAGAGTTGCGGCTTCTCCCTCTTCCTTGATCATTACTTCGACTTCTTTCTGCGCCTTCTCTACCATCTCTTCGATTCTGGCCGGATGAATACGTCCGTCCACAATCAGCTTCTCCAGCGCGATTCTCGCTACCTCACGACGAATCGGATCAAATCCGGACAAAATTACTGCTTCCGGTGTATCATCAATGATCAGGTCTACACCTGTCATGGTCTCAAGTGTGCGGATATTACGACCCTCACGTCCGATGATACGTCCCTTCATCTCATCATTCGGTAACTGTACAACGGAAATTGTAGTCTCAGAGACATGATCTGCTGCGCATCTCTGTATTGCGTTAACCACATATTCCTTTGCTTTCTTGTCTGCTTCTTCTTTGGCCCGACTCTCCATTTCCTTGATCATCACGGCCGATTCATGTTTCACTTCATCTTCAACAATTTTCAATAAGTAGTCTTTTGCTTGTTCAGAGGTTAATCCGGAAATTCGTTCCAGTTCCTGCACACGCTGCTCATTCAGCTTGGAGACTTCTTCCTTCATTCTGCTTAGGGTTTCTTCTCTGGCTGCCAAACTTGCCTCGCGCTTCTCGATGGCATCTGCTTTCTTATCGATGTTCTCTTCCTTCTGCTGAACTCTGCGCTCATACCGCTGAGCTTCCGCTCTGCGCTCCTTGATCTCTTTGTCCAGTTCATTCTTGGTACGAATGGACTCTTCTTTGACTTCCAGGAGTGATTCACGCTTTTTGTTCTCTGCAGTCTTCAGGGCTTCATCAATAATCTCTCTTGCCTTCTCCTCTGCGTTGCCGATGGTTCCCTCCGCATTCTTCTTCAGACGGGTGGTGGTAACCTTTGCTGTGATCAGCACTGCAGCTATAATGGCAATAACAGAAACCACTAATACTATTACAATATTAGTGTCCACTACAGGAGCACCTCCTTATGAAATTTTCATTGTACATTTTGCTCTGATAATACAAATTATCGTTCAAAATAGAATGCAATTTATGTACATTCTAACAAGCAATTCACAACAGTATTAGTGTAAACTGAAAATACTCCTCTGTCAAGTACAAGTCGCAATTACTCCAAAAATAGTTCCTATATTAATACAATCTTTGTGCATTATTTCTTGCTTTTCCTGCACTATACAGTATCCTAAAACTCGTCACTGTGCATGCCTCCGATTGCCTTGCGAATGGCTTCCTGTGAGAATCCCTTTCTTGCCAGAAATGCGTATATTTTCTGTCGTTCTTTCCAGTCTGTTTCTTCCGCTGCATCATAATGTTTCTTACGAAGCAATTCCCGGATCATACTCTGTTCATCCTGTTCCCCGCCATTCTCCCTCCAGCTCTGCCAGGCTTCCTCTATCGTGGCGGAGGAAATCCCCTTGCCCTGGAGATCCTGTTCAATGCGTCTTCTGCTGCGGCTGTTCTCATGATAGGTGATGTAATCCACCGCATAACGAAGATCATCTATATAATGAAAGCCTGCCACATATTCTATTGCCTGCTCTATGATCTCCGGCGGATAATATCCCTGCTGTAATTTTGTCCGTAATTGTGAGGTCGTATATTCCCGCCCCTGAAGCAGATTCATAGCCCTCAGTTTTGCACGTTTGGGCAGTACCTCCTGCATAATGGTCCGGTAATCCTCCGGTCGGAGTTCTTCACCCTCTTTTATGTGGTAGAGACGCAATTCGCCTTTGTATAAAACAAAGGCGAATTCCTGATCAATATATACCTTACTTCTCGATTTGGAAAGTTCCGTAACCTGTGTTACCAGCATGGATCTACTCTTCCTTCTCCGCTGTAGCAGATACATCTGCCTTCAGTCCGTAATGCTCTCTGACCTTCTCTGCAATCTCTTCACAGACAGCCGGATTATCTTTCAAATACTGTTTTGCATTCTCTCTGCCCTGTCCGATCTTATTGCCCTCGTAGGCATACCATGCACCGGACTTGGCAACTACATCACAGCTGGCCGCCAGATCCAGGATATCTCCTACCATAGAAATACCTTCTCCGAACATAATATCAAACTCTGCTTCCTTAAAAGGAGGCGCAATCTTATTTTTCACTACTTTGACACGGGTACGGTTACCGATGACCTCGCCACCCTGCTTCAATGCCTCAATTCTCCTGACATCCAGTCGTACGGAAGAATAAAACTTCAATGCCCGTCCACCGGTGGTGGTCTCAGGGTTACCGAACATGACACCTACCTTCTCACGAAGCTGGTTGATAAAAATAACAGTACAGTTGGATTTGCTGATCACAGCAGTCAGCTTACGCAGTGCCTGGGACATCAGTCGTGCCTGCAGACCCACATGGCTGTCTCCCATATCCCCGTCGATCTCCGCCTTCGGTACCAGTGCAGCTACGGAGTCCACTACAATGATATCAATAGCTCCGGAACGCACCATGGTCTCGGTGATCTCCAGTGCCTGCTCTCCGTTATCCGGCTGGGAAATGTACAGATTATCAATATCCACTCCGATATTCTTCGCATAGACGGGATCCAGGGCATGCTCTGCATCGATAAATCCGGCAATGCCTCCCCTCTTCTGTACTTCAGCGATCATATGTAAAGTAACGGTCGTCTTACCACTGGATTCCGGTCCATAGATTTCAATGATTCTTCCCTTAGGAATACCACCCAGTCCCAATGCTATATCCAAACTTAAAGAACCGGTAGGAATGGTCTCCACGTTCATCTGTGCCGTGGGATCTCCCAGCTTCATTACCGCGCCCTTTCCATACTGCTTCTCGATCTGGCTCAGTGCCGCATCCAATGCTTTAAGCTTATCATCTTTTTCCATGTTTATCTCCTTTTTGTTCAAGGAACAAATGTTCTGCTTTTTATTTAGAATAAAACATTTGTTCGTGTTTGTCAATGTCTATTTTTATTATATCTATTTTATGTCCAATAAAACTCCCTTCAAAAGCACCCCCCTATTTGCTAATTTGTCCCGATAATCGTCTGAAATTTTGGCGAATGCCTGAATTGCCGATAATCAGAGATAGAAAGACATGTCCGCGAATTGTTCCGCAACAAGATATAAAATGAATGTACCACACATCCCCACTTCCCGCAAGGATGCATGATACATTTTTTATGTTTTCAGCACTATTTACAATTTTACACCCTTACGTTTTGAGGGTATCTCACAAATTATTATTTTGTTACTTTTTACCAAATGTCACTTTACTGAAGTATTTCAAAATGCAGTTGCGCATGAGGATCAATGCTGCAGAGGTAGTCGCTTCTCTGATCTGGCTGCGCGTTCCGGAGAAATGATATTCTTTTACCGTAAGTTCTCCCTTAACACAGCATCCGATATACACCAGTCCTACCGGCTTCTCTTCGGTTCCTCCGTCCGGTCCGGCGATTCCCGTCACTGCCACTGCCACATCCGCTTTTAGCAAAAGAGCCGCCCCTTTCGCCATCTCTCCTGCTGTTTTGCTGCTGACAGCACCGTATTTATCCAGCGTGCTCTTACGCACTCCCAGGAATTTTCGCTTAGCCTTATTGGAATAAGTTACCAATCCCGCTTTATAACATTCCGACACACCGGGCACATTGATAATTCTCGCCGCGATCATGCCTCCGGTACAGGACTCTGCAGTAGTCACGGTCAGATCATTGGCAAGCAACAGATCCGCCACTGCCATCTCCAGAGTGGTCTCCTCTCTGGTACTGTAGATATCCCCTCCGAAACGGGATTTTAATTCTTTTACTATTGGTTTGATCGTCTTTCCGGCTGCCTTGGCATTTTCTCCGAAAGCAGTCACCCGGATATGTACTTCTCCGGTCTTAGCGTAGGTGGCTATGGTAGGATTGGTCTGTCCGTCGATCAAATCCTTCAGCGTATCCTCCACCTGGCTCTCCGGTACACCGCACAGCTTTACCATCTGGGAGCAGATCACCCCGGGAGTCAATGCGTCCAGATAAGGAAGTACCTGCTGATCAAACATGGGAATCAACTCCGCAGGAGGTCCCGGCAACAATACGATCCTGTTCTTCTCCGTTTCCAAAATGATCCCCGGTGCCGTTCCGTTATCATTGTCCAGTACTTTTGCACCTTCGGGCACCATGGCCTGTTTCCAGTTATTCTCCGTAGGCTGAATATCTCTCACTGCGAAAAATTCTGCGATCCGTTCCATGCTGTGGTCATCCACTGACAGTTTTTTCCCACAGACCTTTGCCACGGTTTCCTTGGTCAGATCATCCTCTGTGGGTCCCAGTCCGCCGGATAACAGAATTACATCCGAACGCTCCATGGCACATTTTAACACGCCCGTAAGTCTCTCCGCATTATCTCCCACCACCGTCTGGTAATAGCAGTCCAGTCCGGAAGCAGCAAGCTTTTCCGCCAGATATGCTGCATTCGTATTCACAATATTGCCCAGTAAAATTTCGGTTCCTACACAGATGATCTCTGCTGTCATTGCTTTACCGCCTTTCGCCGTCGCTTGTCCTACATCTTTTCCAAAGACAGTATACTACACTTCGGAAGCAGAGAAAAGGAAATATTTTATTCCACCGGGGTTTCGGCTTCCACTTTTTCCTGATTCCAGAGCTGGTGCCGTATTTTTTCATCCGTTCCCTTGTGGCTCCTCTCCCGCCACTGGGTGGGGGTGCATTCATACCTTTTCTGAAAGCAGCGGTGGAAGGTCCGCATATTAGGGAAGCCGCATTCGTAGCTGATCTCTGTCACCGTCTTTCTGCTGTTCTTCAGCAGATTGCAGGCTAGGATCATCCGCTGCTGTGCCACATAGGACGGAAATGAGATATTTAACTGGGAAGAAAAAATATGGGACAGATAGTAGGGACTGATGCCCAGTTCCTTTGCCACTTTCTGGGCTGTCAGTTCTCCGGTGATATTGTCGTTAATATATTGCAGAAGCTTCTGCGCGATATTCAGATCCGAGGGCTTGTCCTTTTTGATCACCGGAATATTCTCATATATATCCGCCAGCAGCGCCATCAGAAGCCCCTTATCCTGCCGGAACGGCCGCAACTCCTTATGCAGCCCGATGTCCGCCAGAATATCCAATACCATCTGTCCGTAACGGCTGAGCATGCTTTTCTGAAAATAGGAAGACTTCATATCATAATAGGTAAGTTCCTCCTGGAATTCCCCGATGGAATCCATATCCGCAATGATCAGAAGCATCCCCACCTCTCCCACAGAACTGTATGAATGGATCTGGTTTGGATAGATCATCAGGCAGTCTCCTGTGGTCAGGTGATAATTCACCCCCGCCACCGTAGCGTCCATCTCTCCTTCCGTCACATGGACGAATTCCATATGCTTATGCAGATGGAACGGAAAATTCGGGTGCCACCAGACATGACAGTCATAGACCTTTTTCCGGCTCTCATAAAATGGTTTTACTGTATTCATACCAATCCCATGCCTTTCACACTGTCTGTTTTTAAACACTCTGTATTCTACATACCATATTCCATCTCAGATTTCTAGCTTTTATATTGAAAATAGCAATTTTTGTCCTATATGTAATTTCTTTTTGTCGTGCAGTCCACATATTTTTCACGTACAATTAGTTTAAATGAAAGAGGTTCCAATTTTAAAACCTATAACCTCGAAACAAAGAAACGAGATAGCCTATGAATCGTACAGAAGCCAGAGAAAAAGCTGCCGCACTGGTAGCGAAAATGACAATAGAAGAAGCCGCTTCCCAGCTGCTGCACTCCTCTCCTGCAATCCCCCGTCTGGAAATTCCTGCCTATGACTGGTGGAGCGAAGCACTCCACGGTGTTGCAAGAGCCGGTACTGCCACCTGCTATCCGCAGGCGATTGGTCTAGGTGCAACTTTTGACCGTGAATTATTGCAGAAGATCGCCGGTTCCATCGCATTGGAAGCCCGGGCAAAATATAACGCTTATTCCCATCTCGGGGATCGTACCCGTTACAAGGGTGTGACCATGTGGTCTCCCAATATCAATATCTTCCGTGATCCGCGCTGGGGACGAGGCCAGGAGACCTACGGAGAGGATCCCATGCTTACCGCTTCCCTTGGCTGTGCCTTTGTGGAAGGATTACAGACCAAAAGAAACGGTTACCTGACTACTGCCGCCTGTGCCAAGCATTTTGCAGTGCATTCCGGTCCGGAAGCTCTGCGTCACAGCTTTGACGCCAAAGTTACAAAAAAAGATTTGTGGGAAACTTATCTTCCCGCTTTTGAAGCACTGGTGACACAGGCAAACGTGGAAGCTGTCATGGGTGCTTACAACCGTACCAACGAGGAACCCTGCTGTGCACACTCCTATCTTATGGAAGAAGTGCTTCGCGGCAAATGGCATTTTGAAGGCCATTTCGTCTCCGACTGCTGGGCGATCCGTGATTTCCACGAAGGGCATCATGTAACCACTTTTCCCGAAGATTCCGCTGCTCTCGCTCTGGAGAAGGGCTGCGACTTAAATTGCGGCTGCACCTATGAATATATTTTACAGGCTTACAAACAGGGAAAAGTGAGTGAAGAAGATATCCGCCGCAGTGCGGAAAGGCTTTTCACCACCAGATACCTGTTGGGGCTCTTTGATCACAGTTCCCTGGATGAGATCCCCTACAATGTGGTGGGTTGTAAAGAGCACAGGGAACTGGCTTACCAGGCCGCTGTGGAAAGCTGTGTATTGTTGAAAAATGACGGCACACTGCCCCTTTCCTTAAAAGATAAAAAACGTGTAGCTGTCATCGGTCCCAATGCCGACAGTCATGCCGCATTAGTCGGCAATTACAACGGTACCCCGCCCCGCTCCATCACTGTGGTGGAAGGCATCACAAGAATCTGTGAGGACACCGGCTGGGATGTGAATTATGCGGAAGGATGTCTGCTCTATGATGATCCTTCGGTACGAAAGGTATTCCAGAACTACCGTATTCCCGAAGCTGTTGCACTGGCAGGTTCCTGTGATCTCGCCATTGTATGCATCGGTCTTGATTCCACACTGGAGGGCGAGCAGGGAGATGTCGGCAATGCATTTGCCAGTGGAGACAAGCCGGACCTACTGCTTCCCAAGATCCAACGGGATCTGGTGGAACAAGTCATTGCTACCGGTACTCCGGTGATCTTGATCGCTCTGGCCGGAAGCCCCATTGATCTGTCCGCTTACGAAGATCAGGTTCCTGCGATCCTGCATGCCTGGTATCCCGGCGGAGAAGGCGGACGGGCGATTGCAGATATCCTGTTCGGCAAAGCATCTCCGAGCGGCAAGCTGCCCCTTACTTTCTATTATAATGACGGCCCTCTGCCAGACATTACTGATTACCATATGACCGGACGCACCTACCGCTATTTTGAAGGAAGCCCCTGGAAGCCTTTCGGTTTCGGACTCACCTACGGAGAATTACAGATCACAGAGGCGAAAGTATCTGAAGTTGATTACACGAAGGAGATTCCTTCCTCACAGATCACGGTACACTGTGAGAATCCCACGGATCGTAACCTGAGTGATGTTTTACAGGTATATGCCCATGTGAACGGTTCCCCCAACGAAGTTCCCAACCACAAGCTGGCAGCCTTTGAGCGTATCCGCCTGGATGCCGGGGAAAGCAAAGATTTCCGGATCACTGTTCCGGCTTCCGCATTTACTACGGTAGACGATTCCGGTAACAGAGTATTTGACGGCACTTCTGCTACGCTGTATCTGGGATTTTCCCAGCCGGACTTCTCTGAAGATGGTCAGAAGGTCTATGCAAATGGCAGAGGTCAGATCTTTGAGGTTATTTTACAATGAGCATTATGGCAGAAGCCATTTGCTATAGAGAGATGTATTTTAAACAAGGAGGACAAATCCTCTCCTCGCCATAGAGGCTCGGATTTTCCTTCGGAAAACAAGGAGGATTACAATGAAAAGAAACAAGATCTTAAGCCTGTTGCTGTCAGTTTCCATGCTGACTGCACTCACCGCCTGCGGAAGCCAGGGTTCCGGCACCCCCGCAGCATCCACCACCGATAGCGGAAGCACCGCTTCTTCTACTGCCGAGAGTACCGCTTCTTCTGATGACGGTTATGTACTGGACAAGGTCACTCTCGTCGTAGACGGTACCTTTAATGCATCTGTGGATGCTTATCAGGACAAATTCATTGAACAATGGGATGATGCTGTCAGCGAGGCACTTGGGCATCCCATCAGTCTGAATATCCAGCAGTTAGATCATTCCAGCTATGTAGACGGTGTCGGCCGTCTGTTTGCCAGCGGTGATTACCCCGATGTCATTCTGCTGAATGCCGGTCAGTATGCAGAATATGCAAAAACCGGTCTTCTGTGGGATATGACAGCTGCTTATGATAATGCAAAATTCCAGAGCCACATGGTACTGCCCGCAGTAAACGAGAATGTCCGTATCGACGGCAGACAGTATGGTCTGTCCACCGGTCTTGGCGGCGGTTGTATCACTTATGTAAAGCAGGCATGGCTGGATGCAGTCGGCATGAAGGCTGAGGATATTACCGACTGGGATTCCTACTATGCAATGTTAAAGGCATTCACCGAACAGGATCCTGACGGCAATGGCAAGAACGATACCTATGGCGTAGCTGCAGCAGGCTTTATCGGTTCTGAGGCTCCTTACACCAACTATCTGCCTCAGTTCTGGCAGAACGCATACCCCAGCTTCACCTATGACGAGAATGGTGTATGGTATGACGGTTTTAACACCCAGGAGACCAAGGATGCTCTGCTTCGTTTACAGCAGGCTTACGCTGACGGCGTCATTGATCCTGAATCCCTGACCATGGGTACCAAGGATGTCCGCGAAAAATGGTGGTCTTCTGACCAATCCGGCTCTTTCGGTGCTTTCACCTACTGGTCCGGCTACTGGAATGATAACCTGATAAATAATATGGATAAGAACGGCGTGGATTCCGGACTGGCAAGACTGGCTCCTATCTCTGAAATGGACGGCTATCTGAACAGAGAAGCTCCTGTATACTGCATCATTGACGATGGTGACGGTGATGATTCCAGAGAGCAGGCAATCTTCGATGCGGTCTTCGAGACCATGTTCGATGGCGGTACTGTACAGACTCTGTGGGTATACGGTGCAGAAGGCTACCATTGGTCTACCGAGGCTGAGACCATTGTTACCGGCGAAGGTACTGACAATGCCAAGACCTATGAGTACAAAGACGGCGAGTTCCATCTGCGTCTGAATCCTTCCGATCCCAGTGCATTATGGAAAAAGAATGCTATTGATCCTTCTTCCATGATCTGCTCTCTTGAAAATGGTTTTGAATCCGCTACCGACCTGACCAAAGAATGTAACGAGTTTTTCTCCGAGCACAGCGTAGACGCTCCCCATTCCGCATCCTGTGATGCCATTACCAACTACGGCGGCACCATTACCGATGCCAAGAACGAGGTTATCGCTGAAGTCGTTGTAAAGGGCGGAGATGTAGATGCCGCTATGGACAATTACGTTAAGGCCACCCAGGATATGGTAAATGAGATCCTCGGACAGCTGAATGCAAAGTAAATAAAACAGTTAATACTTTTCTAAAATCAACCCTATACTGCAAAAGCCACTTCATATTATGATATGAGGTGGCTTTTGATATAACTTGAGAGTTACGAGAGCATAGCCGCGCATAGGCATAGTGAGGACAGCGATGGGCGCTTGCGCACAAATCGATGTCTTTACTTCTGCCGTGATGCGGCGAACGCCCGCCTGTGCCCCTTCTTTCGCCTCAGCGTGGGCACAAGCGACAGGAACAAGCTCATCTGTGCCCTTCTTCCGCCTCAGCGTGGGCACAAGCGACAGGAACAAGCTCATCTGTGCCCTTCTTTTGCCTCAGCGTGGGCACAGGCGACAGGAACAAGCTCCTCTGTGCCCTTCTTCTTCCAAAGCGTTGGCACAGGAGATAGGAACAAGCTCCTTTGTGCCCTTCTTCCGCCTCAGCGTGGGCACAGGCGACAGGAACAAGCTCCTCTGTGCCCTTCTTCCGCCTCAGCGTGGGCACAAGCGACAGGAACAAGCTCCTCTGTACCCTTCTTTTGCCTCAGCGTGAATAGTTTATGGGTATGAGAAGCTTGTTTTGCTGCTGATACCCACGCTATGAAAAGTTTGAGGGTATGAGAAGCTTGTTTTGCTGCTGATACCCAAATTGTGAAAAACGGAAGGTATAACGAAGGAAATTATATATTCCAGAATGCCTGCGGCAGGCGTTCGCCGCATCACGCCAAAAGTAAGAACCGTGATTTGTGAGCAAGCTCCCAATCACGGTTCTTATTTTGCCTATGCGCGG
>ERZ1026852.1927-NODE-1927-length-10316-cov-3.527824_pt1 | contig 10316 bp, 6 predicted proteins | sample MGYA00380156_ERZ1026852 | MGnify/ENA primary metagenome ERZ1026852 (study PRJEB33269, sample SAMEA4719792) | human gut metagenome | biome: human-associated habitat; feature: organic feature; material: feces | place: Cameroon | collected 2013-10 ...
TATCCTCTTCGTCGGCAGCGTCAGATGTGTATAAGAGACAGCGCCATATAAATTGTTTATAAGGCTCTTTTTCGTAGAAAAACAAAAAATCATTGTACATCCACACAAGAACGTACAACGAGTTTTTAGTTTTTTATATTGGGAGTTTTGACACGCCACCTAAAGCATCGAATATAAGCGGTATAGGAATTGTACGACAACATTCCTATACCGCTTTTTCCGTTCTTTTACCGCTAAATAAACTGCTCAAATAAGTATATTTTGAAGAATTAAATGATCAATAATCGGTACTTTCTGAATTCTTTCTTCGCTGATCATTTAATTTTCTGCCTTAGTCTTTCCTTTATACTAAAATCTTCTAAATCACAGGATGAGGGTAGAGAAGGCAAATTTTTTATTGTATGTTTATATATGTTAACGTATGGTTAAATGGAATGATATGGGATTTTACTACTTTTGCAATAAAATAAAATTAACTAAACAACAAATAGAATATGAGAAAGATATTGAGATTGTTTCCGATGATGTTGCTATGCTTGTGTGTTCTGACAGCTTGCAGCAGCGATGATGGTGACAATAACGGTGACTCAAATGGTAAAAATGGTGTGTATGTAATCAACGGCCACAAATTTGTTGACTTAGGACTGCCCAGTGGTCTATTGTGGGCTGAATGTAATATTGGGGCTTCTGAACCTGAAGAAGCTGGATATTATTATAGGTGGGGAGAAGTAGAACCCATAAATGATGATATAGAGTATAAATTCAAGGATGGTAAAACATACACTAAATACACTAAAAAGGATGCCAAGACCACTCTTGAACCTGAAGACGACGCAGCAACAGTATTATGGGGCAAGAATTGCCGTATGCCAACCAAAAAAGAATTTGAAGAACTGGTGAAGAATTGCAAATGGAAGTTTGCTGCCGAATACGGAGATGCGACAGTTACTGGTCCTAATGGAAATCACATTTTTTTGCCCAAAGATGCTTTTACTTTTATGTACCGAACAAGTTCATTCGATACAACCTACCCAACTGACGAATGTGTGTATAGTTTACAATTATGGAGGGAGAACACTGTTGTTGTGGCACATACAAGTAGAACATTCCCTATGCTTGTGCGTCCCGTTGCTGAAAAGTAATTTAGCCATTACTTTTAGTACCTTTTCACGGAGTTTTACAGCAAAACTAAATAATCGAGAAAGCAAGATTCAACGGTATAACAGCTTGAAACTCAATACGCCTTGTCCCTCTTCAACGAGGACGAATACTAATCGCTTAAATAGCTGTTGATAAGAGGCTTAAAGCATAAGAAAAAGCGGTATGGAGATTTCGTAATGAAATTTCCATACCGCTTTTTTTATGCTTTCAATTGCTTTACCTTGCACCTTTCATCATGTCTTTTCTCATCTTCTCGCGCCATGTGATAGCCTTGCGTGAGTTGTTGTCGAACTCGCGTTTGCCGTGCTTGTAGTGCTTTTCGTAGTGCTTCTTGTCGTGCTTCCACTTCTTGTCGTACTTGTACGGCTTGCCGTAATAGTGCGGGTTAGGGTGGTTGGGACGATAGTTGTGCTTGGGATACTTGTTGTATATGTTATAGATGTATGTGTTGTTGTTCCAACCGATGGGGTGGTAGAAGTAGTAAGCCTCCTTGAACCGCTTCCATTGTCTGGCGTTGAGCATGCGCTTGATCTGCTTGTTGCGATAGTGCCATCCGTAGGCATCGATGTCGCGATAGCTGCGTATGCCGTCGAGATAGTTGAGGTTGATGTTCAAGAGGCTGTTGCGCTGAACGTTGCTCAGTCCCAGTTCCACAATCATCTTGTCGGTGATGAAGCGAGCTTCCGCCTGAATATCTGTAAGTCGCTGTGCATTAGCTGATGTTATCATCACGAATGCGGCTACAATTGCTAATAATGTACGTTTCATAATCCAATTGTTTTTAAGGGTTATTACTGTTTTTATTTATGCTGCAAAGATAGTGTTTTCCCGAATGCGAGACAAGGGGAAAACTATAAAGCGCAGTATGGTTTTCCCTAAAGATACGGGGGGGGGATTTTCCAAAAGGACTCCTTTGGGCTTTCAAAAGGACTCGTTTTGGAGTGTAAAAGGACTCCTTTTGAGTTGCAAAAGGACTCGTTTTGGAATGCAAAAGGACTCCTTTTTAAATGTTGAATGTTAAATGTTGAATGTTGAATTAAAAAAAACTTCATTTTTTCTGTCGCTTTTTCGCTGCAAGGTTGTCATTGTAGTATAAAGACCTGAATTGAAATGACAGACAACGACATGCAAAGGCTTTGGACAGAAGCCTCCGACATATCCAGCCGACTTACGGAAATGCGCAGCATCGACACCCAAGCTGCCTACAGACGTGTGCGCCATAAGGTGCGCAGCAACCGTCTGCGCCGTGCCGCTGCCACTATGTTCAGCCGTGCGGCAGCCGTGCTTGTGCTGCCACTCATCATGTCCACCGCCACCTTATATTATATGTACACCCACGACCGCAGCCTCCCTTCAGCCACAGCAATGGTGGAAGTGACAGCCCCGGCAGGCACAACGGCACGCGTGATGTTGCCCGACAGCTCGGAAGTGTGGCTCAATTCGGAGAGCCGCCTTACCTATCCGCAGACCTTCGACAGCCGCGAGCGCACGGTCAACCTTAAGGGTGAGGCATTCTTCAGCGTCAGTTCCGACTGCCAGCATCCCTTCAACGTCTGCCTTGACGGCGGACTGCGGGTGATGGCACACGGCACAAGGTTCAACGTATGTTCGTACGACGACAGCGACAACGTAGAGATGACGCTCGAGCGCGGAGCCATCGACGTGATGCACGACGGCAACACACTGGAGCGCCTCAAGCCCAACGAGCAGGTGGTGTACGACCGCCGCAACCATTCGTGGACACTCAATCGGGTCGACGTAGAGGAATACGGCTCGTGGAAGACAGGGCGACTCGTATTCCGTAATATGCCGCTCGGCAAAGTGTTTGAGCAGGTGGGACGCAGATACAACACCCAAATCGTATTGCACGACAGCAGCCTGATGCGCCGCAAGATACGCGCCACGTTCGCCAGCGAGAGCCTCGAACAGATACTCGCCGACATCCGCCTCGTCACACCGATACGATGGACCGCCACGACAACGCCCGGCGGACGAAACCGCATAGACATATACAGCAGCAAAGCTAAAAACTAAAACATAATATATAAACCTAAATCCAAAAATTACATTACTATGAGACAAGACAATCGGATGAATGTACATTCGCGTCAGAGGCTGTGGACACACCTGCCCGCGGCTATGGCAGCATCGCTCATGCTTAGCCTTTCCACTCCGTGTGGAGCAATGGCGCAGAACACAAGCGCAAAAATCACAGTCAAGGGAGGTACTCTTGAGCAGGCTATGAGCCAGATTGAGCGCCAGTGCAACATGACCTTCCTGCTCTCTACCGACAACATCAACACCAAGCAGCACGTCAATGCCAATCTGAAGGACGTGTCCTTGAAGGATGCCCTTGCCAAGATGCTCGCCGGTACGGGCATAAGCTACAGCTTCTCGGGCAATCAGATAGTGCTCGCACGCCACCAGCAGGCTGCCGCACGACAGCAACAGCAGCCCAAGGGCAGCATCGTCAAGGGTCGTGTGCTCGACTCTACGGGCGAACCCATTATCGGTGCAAGCGTGTTTGTGAAGGGAACAAAGACCGGAGCCGTTACCGACATCGACGGCAACTATCAGCTTACGGCATCGCCCAACGCCACACTCGTCGTGTCGTACATAGGATTCAAGGACATGGAAGTGAAGGCGTCAGAGGCTGCCCACATCACTCTGCGCGAGAATACCGAGTCGCTTGGCGAAATCGTAGTTGTGGGCTACGGCACACAGAAGAAGGCCAACCTGACCGGAGCCGTAAGCAGTGTGAAGATGGACGACGTGCTTGGCAACCGTCCTTTGTCTACAGTCAACGAGGCATTGCAGGGCGCTGTGCCCGGATTGCAGGTCACTGGTACGTCGGGAGTGCCCGGTGAGGGCATGTCGTTTAACGTGCGTGGTGTCAACAGTATCAACTCGGGCAGTCCGCTCGTGCTCGTCGACAACGTCGAGATGGACATCAACATGCTCGACCCCAACGACATCGAGTCGGTTACGGTGCTCAAGGATGCTGCATCGTCGGCAATATACGGAGCGCGCGCCGCATTCGGCGTAATCCTCGTAACTACCAAGAAGGGCGAGGAATCGGCTTTCCACATCAATTACTCCAACAACTTCTCGTTCAGCCGCGCTGCCAACATCCCGCGCAAGGCCACTCCGCTGCAGACCGTACAGGCCTACAAGGACCAGGGCTGTGTAGACTATCGCACGGGCCAGGACGTAGACACATGGCTCCAACTGCTTAATGAATACAACGCTGACCCGTCGAAATATCCCGGCGGATATACCGAGGTGAACGGACTGCGCTACAACCTTGCCGAGACCGACCTGTATGCCGACATGATGGAGACGGGCTTCAAGCAGACCCACAACGTGTCGCTCAGCGGTGGCAACAAGAAGGTGAACTATCGCATCGGTCTTGGTGTTGTCGATCAGGACGGTATACTCTACAGCGACAAGGACTCGTTCCGCCGCTACAACATGTCGTCGTATGTCAAGGCCGACATGACTTCATGGCTCACAGCCGAGCTCGACGTGAAGTATGCACGCTCCAATTCGGCTATGCCTTACACCAATGCACCTTACGGAATATGGGGTGCTGCCGTGGCATTCCCCTCTTATTTCCCCACAGGCGACATGGACATCAACGGCGAAGTGCTGCCCGTCAACACTCCGCGCAACTTCATAGCACTGGCAGGACAGCGCGACCACATCAAGAACGACACCCGTATATTCGGCAAGATTACGCTTAAGCCTATTAAGCACTTGCAGGTAATAGGCGAGTACACGTTCAACTACAAGTCGAGCGAGAAGACTCTCTTCGACAAGAAGTTTGAATATGCACACGGCGACCAGTTCCGCAAGGAGCAGTCAGTATCCAATTCGAAGTTCACACACACTCAGGACAATACCGACTACAACGCCATCAACTTCTACGCCAACTACTCTCGAAGCATAGCCGACCACGACTTCACCGTCATGGCAGGCTTCAACCAGGAGAGCAACGACTACCGCTACAACACAGCCTACCGCACCGACATGATCAATGAGGAACTGCCCTCGCTGTCACAGGCCACAGGTGCCTACTATGCAAGCGACGACTACAGCCGCTACACGGTGCGCGGTCTGTTCTATCGTCTCACCTATGCCTACAAGGGCAAGTATCTCTTCGAGAACAACGGACGCTACGACGGATCCTCTAAGTTCCCCAAGAAGAACCGCTTCGGATTCTTCCCCTCGGTATCGGCAGGATGGCGCGTCAGCGAGGAGAACTTCATGGAGTGGAGCCGCAAGGTGGTTTCTAACCTCAAGCTGCGCATGTCGTGGGGTAACATCGGCAACCAGAACATCTCGGCTTATGCTTACATACCAGGTATGGAATCTATTCGTGCCAATTGGGTGGTAGGCGACGAGAAGGTGACAACCCTCCAGAAGCCTAAGCTCGTAAGCAATACGTTCACATGGGAGAAGGTGTCTACACTCGACTTCGGCGTCGATCTCGGACTCTTCAACAACCGACTCAACATGGTATTCGACTGGTACAACCGCCAGACCAAGGGCATGCTCGCACCGGGTATGCAGCTGCCGGGCGTGCTCGGAGCCGCTGCACCGCTGCAGAACACAGCCGACCTTGAGTCGAACGGATGGGAATTGTCGATCAACTGGAACGACCGCATCGGAAAGGTCAACTATCGCCTGGGCATGAACCTCTACGACTCGCGCACCAAGATTACAAAGTACAACAACGAGACCGGACTCATCGGCAGCGGAACTTACCGCAAGGGAATGTATCTGGGCGAAATCTGGGGCTACGTTACCGACCGCCTCTATCAGGCTTCCGACTTCGACGACAACGGCAAACTGAAGGAAGGTATGCCGCGCGTGGAGGGCTATACGCCTAACCCAGGCGACGTATTGTACAAGGATATGGATGGCAACGGCATCATCAACAACGGTACGCTGACCACATCCGACCCCGGTGACCGCACCATTATAGGCAACAGTACACGCCGCTATCAGTATGGCATCAACGGCGGAGTTGACTGGAACGGATTCTCACTGTCGTTTATTCTGCAGGGAGTGGGCAAGCGCGACCTCTGGCTTATGAACGAATTGACCTATCCTATATACGACCCGTGGTCGACACTCTATAGCAACCAGCTCGACTACTGGACACCGGAGCGCACCGACGCATTCTATCCGCGTCTGTACAAGGAATCGGCAGGCAACACAAAGGCCAACACTCTCACACAGACACGATACCTGCTCAACGGCGCTTACCTTACAATCAAGAACATAACACTGACGTATGCCCTGCCACGCACATGGCTTAAGCACATCGGACTGAGCCGTGCTGCCGTGTTCGTAAGCGGTGAGAACCTCTGCACATTCGACCATCTGCCCAAGGGTGTGGATGCTGAGCGTGTCGTTACAAGCGATTATGGCTCACGCGGATTCACCTATCCGTATATGCGCCAGTTCTCGTTCGGTGTGAACGTAACCCTTTAACTCCACTAAAAACCTAAAAAACTATGAAGAAGAGATTTTTAATATATATTGCGGCTGCTGCGATGCTCACGTCGTGTCTCAACAACGACTTCATGAACGTCTATCCTAAGAACCAGCAGACCGAAGGATCAGTCTTCACGACGTACGACAATTTCAAGACATACTCGTGGGGTCTGTACAACGTGTTCTTTGGATATTCGTATGGCACGGCCCAGACCGATTCCATATTCCAGGGCGACTACGAGTCGGACAATATGCTCAAAGGCCCCTCGGGCAACGAAAACAAGTGGGCTTACGGCAAGGTTAAGGCCGAGTCGCAATCGTCCGACTGGGACTACAGCTACATCCGTACAGTCAATCTGATGCTCGATGGCATTGCCGGATCGCAGATGAATGAAGCCGACAAGAACCACTGGCGCAGCGTGGGACTGTTCTTCCGCTCGTACAAGTATTTCCTGATGATGTCGAAGTTCGGCGACATTCCATGGGTAGACCATGTACTTCCCGACAACGACCCTGCTCTGTACGGCACACGCACACCACGCAACGAGGTGGCTGAAAACATATTGAACGACCTGAAGTGGGCTGAAGCCAACATCAAGCCTGCCGGCGATGGCGACAATACCGTCAACCGTGCCGTCGTGCAGGCACTCATCTCGCGCTTCTGTCTGTTTGAAGGCACATGGCGCAAGTATCACAACATGGCCGATGCCGAGAAATATCTGCAGGAATGTGTACGTGTAGCGCCCGAACTTCTGGCTGCTTATCCTACCATAATGGAACGCTACGACGAGGTGTTCAACTCTGAAAACCTTGCCAAGCAGCCTGGTATCATACTCTACAAACACTACGCCACCAGCCAGCTCTGCCACGGACTGACACGTATGGTGCGTACTGCCGAGTCGAATATCGAGGCCACACGCGATGCTGTCGACAGCTATCTGTGTGCCGACGGTCGTCCTTACATAGGCAACGGACACGACGTTTACGAGCAGTTCCGCTCACGCGACTATCGTCTTTATCTCACCGTCTGTCCGCCGTACAAGGTGAATGTGGCGTCCAACAAGACCGATTGGAGTTACACCGGCAACGCACAGGACCGCGAATTCATCGACCTTATGGCCGGCATTTCGGGCGAAACCTATCACCGTTTGCCTACAAGCAACTTCAAGGGATTCGTATGCAGCCTGCAACCGCACTTCCGCACAAACAACAAGGGACAGGCTTGGAACGCTTCGCAAATGGGATTCTGGGTGTGGAAATACTACAACACCCACACCGATGCAAGCAATGCCAACGGTGTATGTACCACCGACGCTCCGCTCTTCCGCATTGAGGAGGTCATGCTCGACTATGCTGAGGCTATGTTCGAACTCGGACGCTTCGACCAGAGCGTTGCCGACCAGACCATCAACAAGCTGCGCAAGCGTGCTCATGTAGCCGACATGCGAGTGGCTGACATTACAGCCGACTTCGATCCGAAGCGCGATCCCGATGTGGCTCCGGTACTTTGGGAGATACGTCGTGAACGTCGTGTAGAGTTCATGGGCGAAGGCCGCCGTCTCGACGACTTGCGTCGTTGGCACAAAGGCAACTACGTAGACCGCCAGCCTACCGGTGTTTGGGTGAGCAACGCATCAGCCGACAAGGTGAATGTAACTGGCGGAGCCAACAGTAATGAGGGTTATGTCTACTACTACGGACAGCCTACAGGATGGAAGGACTACTACTACCTCTATCCGCTGCCTCTTGAGGAGTTGGCACTCAACAAGAATCTTGTGCAGAATCCTGAGTGGAGCAAATCAAATAAATAAAGATGAACAGCAAGACATTATTCTATATGGCATGTGTCACGGCAGCTTCAATGCAAGCTGCTGTGGCATATGCCAAAGCCGCAAATAAGAAGCACATGAACGTGCTTTTCGTTATGGCAGACGACTTGCGTCCCGAAATGGGATGCTATGGCGTTAAGGATATCCATACTCCTAACTTCGACCGCTTCGCCAAGGGCGCTGTTCTCTTTGACAACGCCTTCTGCAATGCGCCCGTCAGCGGTGCTTCGCGTGCAAGTGTGCTCACCGGAATGTATCCCAATTATCCTACACGCTTCATTGACTATACATGCAAGGCGAGCGTTGATGCTCCTGATGCCATTCCAATTTCCGGTTGGCTCACCTCGCATGGCTACCACACCGTGTCGAACGGCAAGATAATGCATCACATCGAAGACCATGCCGACTCGTGGAGCGAGGCTCCGTGGCGCTGGCATCCCGATGGTTACGATGTATATTGGGCAGAGTACAACTGTTGGGAACTATGGCTGAACAGCGAATCGGGCAAACACATCAATCCGCGTACAATGCGCGGACCTTTCTGCGAGTCTGCCGACGTACCCGACAGTGCTTACGACGACGGCCATGTGCTTGCAAAGACATTGGTAGACTTGCGCCGTCTGCGTGATATGGGCAAACCTTTCTTCCTGGCTTGCGGTTTCTGGAAGCCTCACTTGCCCTTCTGCGCACCCAAGAAGTATTGGGATATGTATCCCGCTGTGCCCATGGCTGCCAATCAGTATCGCCCAACGGGACTGCCACCGGAGGTGCAGAACTCAGGCGAGATAAACGCTTATGCCAGCGTAAGCACTCCCGACAATCAGGAATTCTTGCGCCTTGTCAAGACCGGATATTACGCTTGCGTTAGCTATGTTGACGCTTTGTTCGGTCAGCTTATGGACGAACTCGACCGATTGGGAATGGCTGACAACACCATTGTCATCGTATTCGGCGACCATGGATGGAACCTTGGCGAGCACGGATTTGTGGGTAAGCACAATCTTATGACTACAGCTACACGCGTTCCGCTTATGGTTCGTGTGCCGGGAATGGCCAAGGGTGTGAGCAAGTCGATGGTTGAACTGGTAGATATTTATCCTACTATATGCGATCTTTGCGGTATTGACGCTCCCAAGCAGCAGCTCGACGGCAAGAGTCTCACCCCTATTCTGCGCAATCCGTCGCGCAGCGTGAAGCGTGAAGTGTACGTTCAGTGGCAGGGAGGCGACAATCTGCAGGACCAACGATACAACTATGCCGAGTGGCAGAAGTCCGGAAATACGATGCTTTTCGACCATAATGCCGACCGCGACGAGAACGCCAATGTGTCGGGCAATGCCGATTATGCGCCTACGGTGAGCCGGATGAGCAAGGATATGAAGAAGGTTAAGAAGTTTGCTTTCCGCAAAAAGTGGGACAAATAAGCAATCGTGTTCTTATATATATAACTGAACCTTCGCTTGCGAAAGTAGTTAAGAAGTTAAGGAGTTGTCGCGCCCTACGGTCGCTAAGGATTTAAGCCATTAGTTTTTTTGCTTGATATAGCATTATAAGCATTTGGCTTGACTTCTTAACTCCTTTAACTACTGAATTCTCTGAACTTGTGGAAGTTCAATATATAATAAATGTGTATTGCTGTTTTTATTGCGCAATGCTTGCAAGCGTAATGATCAGTGGTGCGAAATCCTTCATTTCGCTTTCAATTATTTCCATCGCCTTCTTGCGGAAACGTTCCACCGACCTTTCCGATACGCCTAGATGCTGAGCAATTTCAGCAGTCTTGGCATGTTTCATCTGACTCATCACGAACGCCACGCGCCACTC
>ERZ1026852.1930-NODE-1930-length-10304-cov-29.634794_pt1 | contig 10304 bp, 11 predicted proteins | sample MGYA00380156_ERZ1026852 | MGnify/ENA primary metagenome ERZ1026852 (study PRJEB33269, sample SAMEA4719792) | human gut metagenome | biome: human-associated habitat; feature: organic feature; material: feces | place: Cameroon | collected 2013-10 ...
CAATAGTACAGATGCCAGCACTGTCATAGCCTCTGTACTCTAGTCTTGATAAACCATCTAAAAGAACTTTAGCTACATTTCTTTCAGCAACAGAACCAACTATTACACACATAAAAATAATCCATCAATAAATTACATAAAAACTTTGATGAAATGTAGACTCAAGTAAACAGATTAATTATCGCTACATTTTTTTTATAAACCTAGCACCCCCAGATTTCATAAGAAGGGATATTCCTTGTAACAACAGCTCCAGCTGCAATAACAGCACAGTCCCCAATAGAAACTCTTTGAAAAACGGTTGAATTTGCTTCAATAACCAATCTTAAGATTGCTGTCTTTTTTCTAAATTAACACTTATTGTATTCTTTAAAGAATCAATCAAACTCAATTTTGCTGAACTGCAATACCTAAGTTTTAAACTAAGATAGCATAGTGTTGTTCACATTAACAAAATTATCTTTTTGAAAAATTTTTGTATACAAAGATTCATAGCTTCACCAAATATAAGAGAAGAAAATGAATAAACGCTAATAAAACAGAGGTGGTCTACCGTTTTTGTAACCTAATTCATGAGTTCTTTTTCTAATAAACCTTGCAGGCACTCCACCCCAGACTTCATAAGAAGGAATATCCTTTGTAACTACAGCTCCTGCATCAACTACAGCTCCATCTCCTATACTAACACCTTGAAGAATTATGGTCCCTGTACCCGACCAACAATGATGTCCTACTTTTATAGGTTTAAAATCTGCAGTAAATTGAGGATCATCAACATCATGGCTTCAGATTATCATTTTGACATGACTTGATATATTAGTATCATGATCAACATAAACACCACCTCTTGCATCTAATTCAACAAACCCCACCTGCAACATTATCCGAAAGTTTTAGTCCTAGAGGTAAAAGTACTTCAACTCTTCTACAAGGAAAGGTACCTTTGCTTAACTTTGCACCTAATAAAATATAAGCTAACTTTCTTAAATGACGGCTTGGAATTTTGTTCCAAATCATATTAACAAATAGAATAATCGTATGATAAACATACTTCATGAGTCGTGGTATTCTATTACCTAAACTTTTGTATGTTGTTTTGAATAAGGTATTTATTACTCCTAACTTAAGGAATTGTTATGGGCAAAGAAATATAATATTGGACGTAATTTTCTTTTAATTTAGCAAACGAGAATTGTTCATCAAATGTAGATTTAGCACTCAATTCTAATTTCTTTATATAATCTTTGTTCTCTATTAAATAGCAAATTTTATCTGCAAGTTGCTCTACATTTTTTGGTTCAACAAGCAGACCATTTATATTATTTTTTACAATTTCAGGAGTTCCATCAACTGATGTAGCAACCAGTGTTTTTGACACTGAAAAAGCTTCAATTGGAGTTAAAGGCAAACCTTCCCATAATGAGCTTAAAACAATAAAGTCACATTGACTCATTACATTTTGAATATCTGATCTATATCCAAGCATATGGACAAATTTTTCAAGATGATATTGTCTTATCATCTGCTGCAACTTATCTTTTAGAGGACCATCTCCTACTATAAAAAATCTTGCATTGGGAAGTTTTTTTAAAACTAATTTTGCTGCCTCAATAAAATACTCCATACCTTTCTGTAGAGCCAACCTTCCGATATTTCCAATAACAACATTGCCTTGCTGTTTTTCATTTTTTAAAACATCTAAAACATCTATATTTTTGTCAAAAGGCTTTACTGCGTTATAAATTACGGAAATTTGTTTTTCTGGTAATCCAAAATAATCTATAAGATTTTGTTTTACATTTTTGCCAACAGCAATAATATGCGTATTCTTATAAGCAAATCTTGTTAAGAGTCTTTTATCATAGAACGTATTATGAGCGTTAGTTACTTTTATTACAGAACTTGGTGATACAATTTCTGCCATTAAAGCAGCCATTCTATGGTGAGAATGAACAACAGTGATTTTTTCTTTCTTAATAATCTCTCTAATCTCAAAACAAGAGGATATAAAATCTAAAGGATTTTTCGAAGATATATCTTTAATTTTATAGTGCTGTATTCCCATTCTATTAAGTTCATTTTCTAAGACGCCACCAGTAGAACACACTACAATCTTATTAACAAGATTATGGAAAACTTGGCAAAGTTGCAGTACAACATTTTCTGTACCACCTACCCCCATAGTTCTCACAATAAATAGGATATTCTGATTCTTAAGATTCAATTTTGTTACACTCAACTTAACTTTTATTTTTTTCTATATTTACGAACTAGTTTTAAAATTCTGACATCATCAACAAAATATCTTCTAAACAGTCTTTTAGGTTCTTGTAAAAATCTATAAAACCACTCAAATCCAATATTGCTTATCCACTTCGGAGCTCTTTTTACGTTGCCAGCTAAAAAATCTACAGTGGCACCAGCACAGACTGATAATTTAGCTTCATATTTAAGGTAATTTTCGTATATCCACTTTTCCTGCTTAGGACATCCAAAACAAGCTATTAGGATATCTGGATGACAATCAGAAATCATTACATTTATTTTATCTAACTCTTTTTGATCTTTTTCAAACCCCAAAGGCGGAGCGTAAGTTCCGACAATTTTTATTTTAGGATTAGACTTTTCAATATTTGATTTAGCTTTTTGTGCAATTCCATCTTTACCTCCAATGATAAAAACGGATTGTCCTTTATCTGAAGCCTGTTTTAATAACAACGGAACTAAGTCTGAACCTGATATTTTTTCTTTGATAGGGTTGCCTTGATATTTAGCTATCCACTGTAGTGGTTTTCCATCAACAAGCACTAACTCAGCATTATCAATGATCTTCTTAAGATAAGGATCATCTTCAATCTTCACTATTACATCGACATTAACAGCTACAATGTAGGATTTCTTATCTTGCGAAACAAGAGAATCAATAGCTTCAAGACAATCTTTCATTGAGAGATTGTTTACATATGTATTAAGGAATCGTTGTTTCACAAAATTATTCATTAAAAAACTCTTTTTCTAACATTAGACACAAACAGTGGTAAACAGGTAAATGTAACTCTTGAATTTTATAAGTTTCTGTTTCTGGAACCTTGATACAAGAATCACAATACTTTTCAAGTTTATTTTGTTTTTGACCTGTTAGACCGATTACTTTTAGACCTTTTGCTTTAGCAGTTACAGCAGCATACAAAATGTTCTTACTATTTCCACTTGTGGAGATAGCTAAAAAAACGTCATTCTTAACACCGTAACCATTAATCTGCTGAGCAAAACCTAAAAGAGGATCACAATCGTTAATAAATGCTGTTGATAATGCTGGATGTCCATCCAAAGCAATTGCAGACATTGCCCCCTGTAAGCTATTAGCTAAAATAGATCCTAATTCAGAATCAACAGCTTTTAATTTATCTGAAAATTCTTCTCTAGGCTTTCTTGCTAGCTTGAATCCTTTCATTAACTCACCCACAATATGTTCTGAGTCTGCTGCAGAGCCACCATTACCTGCAATAAGAAGTTTACCTTGATTACTATATGAGTTTCTTAGAATAATGAATGACTTTAAAATATCATCTTTTACAGCATTGAGAGTTGGGTATCTTTGAACAAGAATATCCAACTCATCCATAACACATTGTTTAGCACTAACCATTTTATTCTTTTATTCCTTTGCTGGGACACTAAGAACAGCTGAATTTTAGATTACAACAGAATTTACTACAATACTCGCATAGCCACATATTTTAATCTTTTCAAGAATAAAAGCTTCTGCTAATAGCATTACAATATTCTCAATTATTGGAAATTCTCCATTTACTTTTGCAATTTGACCATTTTCTTTCGATAGTAATATTTTGAAAAATTTTACAATTTTCCTCTATTTTCCCTTTGGAATGAACAACGCAGTCTTTACCTCTGCGGTAAAAAAAACTGTACCCTTTATATCTTTGCTTGTGAGCTAATAGAATTAGGATATATATTATGATCTGCTAATTCTATAAAACGGTCTACTTCTGAGCATGATTATACAGCCTATTGCTATTTTTAATAAAACACTCATTTATTATCCTCAGACAAAATCAGGTTAACTGCATCAAAAAGAGATTTAGTTGTATAGATTTGACCAAAATTATCATTCTTTTCTGATAACAATATTGTTTTGCAACCTGCGGTATTACCGGCTTCAATATCAGTCCTACCATCACCAATCATCCAAGATTGACTTAGATCAATATTAAAATCTTCATGTGCTTTATCAAATAAACCAGTTTTTGGTTTTCTGCAATTGCAATCAAATTTTAATTCAGGTACTTCACCTTTAAATCCTTTTTTAGGATGATGTGGACAGAAATATAAACCATCTAGATATGCACCATCATTACCTAATAGTGTTTCCATTTTATTATGGATTGCATCTAATTGTTCAAAAGTAACCTCACCACGAGCTACAACAGGTTGATTTGTGATTACGACAGCTAAATAACCTGAGTCATTTATTTTCTTAATTGCTTCACTTACTTTTGGCAAAAGCTCAAATTGTGAAATATCAGTTAAAAAACCTTTGTACTTGTTTATAGTACCATCACGATCTAAGAATATAGCTTTCTGTTTATTTCTTAGATTTCTTTGTGATACTTTTCCTGATTTATAGTCTTCACATACAGAATAAAATCTATCAGGAGTTCCCATATCCTTTACATATTCAGGACTATCGTAGCAGAACATATGATTAGTTCCTGATAAAGGCTTTAAAAGCTGTCTGTCTAAATCAACTTTAAAAACTTTTCCATTGTCATCAACTTTGCCAACTTGCTTAGGATCGATGCCACATTGGTCAAGGAGCTTTGAATTTAAAACATGGAGACCTGAATTTACTCTGTTCTTATAAAACTCTGGTCTTTGATCTTCTTTTGTCAGCCACTGAACAACGCTTAATTTCTTATCAGAAATGATCAAACCACTGTCATATGGATGACTATTTGGATGAGTAAATAAAGTAACTAATCCGTGATGCTTTTTATGGAAATCAACAAATCTGTTGAAATCAACATCAAAAACTGAGTCGGCGTTTAACAAGAAGAAATCTCCTGATAACTTATCTCTAAGTTTAAATAACGCTCCAGCATTACCGAGAGGTTCTTTTTCAAAAAAGTACTCTATATTTACACCAAATTCTTTTCCTGTTGAAGGCGATATCCCAGAGCCATCTCCGAAATAATTAATTATTTGATCACCTAAATAGCTCACAGTGATGATAATGTCATTAAAGCCTTGCTCCTTTAAGCTTTTTATTTCCATTTCTAAAACAGGAATTCCATCGATTTTGATCATTGGTTTAGGAATATTAGGGGCTATCGATGATATTCTAGTGCCCCTACCACCAGCCATAATAACTACTTTCATACTATTCCTTTGGTTCGTAATCTTCAGGTGCAAAATAAATAACTCTGGTACCACCATTTTCAAATTCAAATGGAATGTAAAGCAAGTCTTTCATTGCTTCTTTTACAGCCGATTGATTCTCCTTTGGAACATAAAATACAAGGAATCCACCACCGCCTGCACCAAGAAGTTTTCCACCTAATGCGCCTGCTTTAATGCCTTTTTCATATAAAGCATCGATACTACTTGTAGTTACAGCACTGCCCGTTGATCTCTTCAATTTCCACGTTACATCAAGCAACTTACCAAAATCATTAAGATCTCTATTGTTATCAGTTAATACTGATTGAGCTTCTGATACTAATGAAAACATCTCTTGCAACTGCTTTACATTGTCTTTTTTATCCAAAGCGTTTGCTTTTTGAACATCCGAAGAAAATCTTGTAAAACCAGTGAAAAACATCATCAAGTTGTCATTAAGATTTCGCTTTCTTTTAGGGCTGATGATCAAAGGTGTAACTTCATAATCGTCTTCAGAAAAATCTATACGATTAAACCCACCAAAAGAAGCTGCAATTTGATCTTGCCATCCTCCAGTTTCATTGCAAAGAACTCGTTCTAAATAAATTGCTTCATCAGCTAATTTTTTCTTATCGGCATAGATTCCTTTTAATGCGTAAAAGGCATTAAGCATACCTACTGCAAAAGAACTAGATGTACCCAAACCGGAGCGAGCAGGAAGATCTGCTTCATAGGTCAATCTTATTTCTTCCATCTTCAGCATTTTCATGGCATTTCTGATTGCTGGATGCTGAATATCATCAATAGAAGTAACTCTTTCAGTCTTTGAATAAGAAAGCTCAGTTGAATAATCAAAGAAACGTGGTAAATGCCTTACATTTACATAACAATACTTATCAAAAGTAGTTGATATAACTGCTCCTCTATTTTCTTTAAAGTAACTTTCTAAATCAGTTCCACCTCCAAAGAAGGACATTCTAAAAGGAGTTTGTGTGATAATCATAATTTACTTCCAAAAGATAAATTAAAAAGGATCTTAGTGCATAGTTACGAGTAATTTTTTAAGTTCTACTTATATTGAGTAGTAAAACTTCTGAATAAACTTGTCATGATCTTATCTGCTCATGTTTTAATCAGCAGACGCTATATAAGGTCGATATGTGTCAGACTGATATTAGAGTGTGCAAGGTACTGATAAACTCTCATCAATGATGATCTTGAAAGCTCGTTCTTATGGTCAGGTGTAGGAACCGTAAGTCTTTGCTCTTCCATCTTCTTTCTCATCAGATATTCTGTAGCAGAATAGATTAAAAGAGCTAAAGTCATTACCCACATCAGAGCATTTATTCTTGATGGGCTTTCAAGGTGCAAAGTGTTTACCAGTAATCTTTTATCCTTCACTGTTAATTGAAGCCTTTGCATGAACTTTAACAGCAATAGTGACAGGCTTATCATCTTTCTTATGTTTGCCTCTACCTTTATGTCCTTTTACCTCTTCATAGGTAATGTCTGATATAGATACAAGCTTAAGCTTTGCTGTAATATCATCCATGCATTTACATGGCTTAGTCTCAAGTTTTATTAAAGCCTTTTGAACTTCTGTTCTCCTATAGTACATTCTCCACACCACATAGCTTTGACACCATCAGGCTCATTACTGTCTACAGGTACGAGCTTATCTGGCTCTTGAGCAAACAGATTAAAGCACTCTGTTGCCTGACCGTAAGAGTTAGGTATTCTGGTTACAGCATACAGATGATGTAATGCCAGCTCTTTAGCATTATCACTGGTACATAAAGCACTGTCAGCTACCAGATATCTTAAGTCTTTAAACTGCTCTTTAATTAGAGAGTAGTAAGTAATAATGATATCTTTAAAACTGGTCTTATCACTTACGTGCCCACTAACACACTTTTCAAATAATGGTATATGACTTAACTCATCACATATCATCAGCTCATTTATCTGATTTAATTCAGGATGGCTGTCTCTACTGTATCCCTTATCAAGTACGATATCACAGCCATCTTCAACTCTGGTCTGTCCTTCATAGTGGAAACTGGTTGAGCCTATATGTACTGAAACAGGGTTAAGCTCAAGTTTAGTTGCTACCGCTTGAGAACATCTTAGAAAAAATCTTTCAGGTCCAAAGTCTGCTATGGCATCTAATAGCATTGAAAGAACATCCCTTTTTATGTCTTCTACATTAAGCTCTTCATTACCAGTTAAAGCTCTTACATATTTTCCACGATAAACCCCTGAGGTTCCGTACAGTGACTGGTATGGTACATTTAATACCTGACAACACAGTAGCTTCACTAAATTACTTTGAGTTACCTTTACATGTGAACCTATCTTTCCAATACAGGATTCAATTACTGGTGCTAAACCAAAGTAATCAAATCCTGCAGCTGTAAGTCCAATGTTTCCTAGTTCTGTTGAAAGTAAATCGCTTGTGTTATCAAACTGTACTGCCATCATCGTGATCCTGTAATATCATCTTTGATGGCTATCTTTTAACCTAAGTTGACTACATTCTCAAGCTTGTAAAACTAAGCGTGATCTTTGTATCACATTGTAATAATGTGAATATTGTAAAGTAATCAAAAAGTCAAATAATTAACATTTTGATTTATTTAAAATAATTGATACATTAATTACGCTTTTTTAAAAGTGATTGAAAATCAAACACTAAAATAAGTCAGAATATATTCATATTTTTTTACTGCTCAATGTTAGATAAATAACTCAAGTTTTGCGATTCAAAATTAGCCAACAAAACGCTTATAGATGCGGTCTAGCACCACATTTGTTGTTTAAAAATTGATTTCTTTAATTATTTTGAATCAGAGGTAGACAGGTAATAGAAAAATTTGAAGAAAATTAGCTATATTTTTTTGAAAAACATATAGTTAACTATAATTTAAAGGTATCTCTGTATTATAATTTATCTCGACAAATCAATAAGATAACGATGAGTAATATACAACAAAAATTCTTCAAATACCAAACCTCTATTATCAATTAAATCTGTTTGTTCTAAAGATTGCTTAGATTTAAATAGAGTTTTAGTAATAGCAGGCTTCTCCAAAAGGTCAGGAGTATCTGTCTAAGCTCTACTTATGGTTCTTATAAGCTCTATCTTTACAGGAGCTAAATCACTCCATGACAGATTTACTCTTGCCTCAGTTGAATATCCTGAATGCAGTTACTATGCTCTGATGCGATTTGTATCAGACAGCAGATACAACTGGTCAAATCTACTTAAATTTATTGCTAAGGTAGCATGCTCAATAATAGTAAAACTCAACAATAAAGATCATATCTATACACTCTGTATCGATGACACTATTATTGAAAGAGCAAGAGTTAAACATATTGAAGGTTTATCTAGAACCTTTGACCATGTAAGAGGTAAATGTGTTAAAGGCTTTGCCAACTTACTTATCTGCTGGTCTGATGGTACAAATATCTTCCCTGTAGTACCTGCTCTTATGAGTTCAAGAAAAGAGAAACACATCATCAGAGACTTTGATAAGAAGATTGATAACAGAAAAGCTGGAGCTAAGAGAAGAGCTGATTCTAAACAGCGTAAGCCTTCAATTGTATATCGCTATTGCAAATCTACTATCAACTTTGGTATCAAGGCTCAATATGCTCTTATGGATACCTGGATCTATTCAGATAAACTTACATCAGACCTTCAAGAGATTGGCTTACACAGTATCTGTATGATTAAGAAGAACCTTAAGTTCTCCTTTGTATGTAAAACTACTCGTTACAATTTAAACAAGCTTCTTTCTGCCTTAAAGAAAAGGCAGAACTTAGACTCTGATATTATCAGTGCTACAGAGGTACCCCCATCAGGTCAGATTGTAAAATTAGTCTTTGTAAGAAACCGTAATAACCGCAAAGAGTTTATTACTCTTCTCTGTACAGATACATCTCTTACATCTGAAAAGATTGTTGAACTCTATTCAAGACGTTGGGCTATTGAATGCTGCTTTAAGTCATGTAAACAATATCTGGGGCTTAAACAAAGAATGCTTTAGTACTGACTTTGATACTGTTACTGCTTTAAATCATATGCTTACATCAGATATTTCATCATTGAAATTATTAGAAGATTTCAGGATGATCCTCTAGGTCACTGTCAGATATTTAGAGACAGCTGTGATGAAATTAGAGCCATTCCTTTCTTAGAAGCATTAGAAACACTTTCATGTTGCTTTACTTCTCTCATTGATGAACTGCATAAAGCAGGCTGTATAGCTGATGATATGTTACGGCTTGCATACAACATAGCTAAAGACGTAATAAACAAATGGTATGCTACCGCTAAGTTTATTCAATCCTTACTTATCCCTGAATTTATAACACAATTTCTAAATAGTTAAAGAAATCGATTTTTAAACAGCAAATGTAGTGCTAGACCACATTTATAAGCGTTTTCTTAATATTTTTAAACGCAACATTTTAGTAATTAATATAAAAAAATCCAAAAAGCAACAATGACCAATTGATGCTTATAACCAATCTCAACATCTCCATATCTTGTAGTGAAAGCTATCGCCAAACTTAATACATATAAGAATAGAATAGGATCAACATACTTATTATCTACAAATGCTTTCATCGAAGTAATCCGAGTCTAGCAACTAACAATAGAAATAAAACGAATCTATGTTTAATAAACAAAATAAATAATCTTTGTTTAATACCTAATTTATTAACAGGATAATTATTGATAATTAACTTTACCAAAGAATCACTGCATATATTTTTTACATTTTTATAACTAGAGGTTAGTTTATTATATTTTTCTTGAGAAATGCACATTTTAAGATAGATAAAAAACATTCTATCTAATCTTAAAATCTCACTATCGCTAAATTGTTTTGATA
>ERZ1026852.1935-NODE-1935-length-10288-cov-5.203850_pt1 | contig 10288 bp, 9 predicted proteins | sample MGYA00380156_ERZ1026852 | MGnify/ENA primary metagenome ERZ1026852 (study PRJEB33269, sample SAMEA4719792) | human gut metagenome | biome: human-associated habitat; feature: organic feature; material: feces | place: Cameroon | collected 2013-10 ...
AAAAACAGCATTGGAACTTATCGTTCCAGTGCTGTTATTTTTATGTCTATATTGCAGTCGGCAACAGGATCTCCGTTAATGTCCAGTGCATAATTCACATGCACCGTGATCTTTTCATCCCGCTCCTCGAACTGGATATCTTTGGTAAAGACTCCGATCATCATCTCTCCATATGGTGTCTCGTACTGTGTCATATTGATCTTGTCTTTCTCGAATACCATATGTGTATTCGTGATACCACTTTTGATGATTTCAACCTTCTGGTCATCCATAATTCTGACCTTGTTCTTGATGGTTCCCGGAATTCCTTCCACCAGTTCATCATAGATTACATAATGTTTTCCATTTTTCTGATAGTAACTCGCAGGTGCGATCACTTCGATTGGTTCACTTCCCGGCTCGTCGCCCTGTGCCTCAATCCCGGTCACATCCTGATGCAGACCGGATATACTTAATAATACGTCTTTTGTCATATATTCTCCTAATAATCTTCAATATCAATTGCCTGTGTCTTATCTACATCGTACGGCAGGATCGAATTGGCGAATTTCTTAAACTTCTCTGCCGCATCACTGACGTAGAAGTCATATGTTGCCGGTTCTCCTGATGTATTGGCAATCTTCTGTTCTTCCAGTATCTTCTTCAGATCCATCGCCGTCTCGTACGCCGGATTTACAATATGTACTTTTTCTCCAAAATATGCCATGATCCTTGATCTGAGAAGTGGATAGTGCGTACATCCCAGGATCAGTGTATCGATCTCTGACTTTCTCATATCTGACAGATAGATATCGATCACTTCTTCTGTGATCTTATGCTTTGCAAATCCTTCTTCTACCAGCGGAACAAATAACGGGCACGGTTTCCCTATAACTTCCGCTTCCGGCATAAGTTTTCTGATCTCTTTGGTATAAGTCTCGCTCTTGATCGTTGCCTCTGTACCAAGTACACCGATCTGACCGTTTTTCGTCTCTCTTACGGCAGCTCTTGCTCCCGGTACGATCACACCGATGATCGGAATATCAAATTCTTCCTGCACCGTATCCAGTGCCAGTGCACTGGCCGTGTTGCATGCGATCACGATTGCCTTTACATTCTTTGTCTTCAGGAAACGGATGATCTGTCTGGAAAAACGGATAATGTTATTCTTTGACTTACTTCCGTATGGAACTCTTGCTGTATCCCCAAAATATACTACATTTTCATTCGGCAGCTGACGCATGATCTCTCTTGTGACGGTCAAACCGCCAACTCCTGAATCAAACACACCGATTGCTGCAGTGTTCCTGTTTTTATTTTCCACGATATTAAATCTCCTTTTATGAATACTCCACCATATTTTACTATTGTACCGTCTTGGACGTGCATTTTCAAGAGATTTTATGTCGAAACCTCCCTTGTATACTTTACTATAAAAAAAGTTACCTGCCATAAAACAGATAACTTTTTATTCTTTATTCCGGTTCTAATTACAGAGCCAGCTCTTTTGCAATCTCATACTGGTAAGCAGGAATTCCTTTTGTCATTCCAAGTGCTTCATCAATATCGAAGTCTACATACTCACCATGTTTGTAACCTACAACACGGTTTGTCTTTCCTTCAAGCAGAAGATCTACGGCTTTTGCTCCCATGATAGAAGCGTATACTCTGTCTTTACATGTCGGGCTTCCACCACGCTGCATGTGTCCGAGAATAGTTGCTCTTGTCTCCATACCGGTTGCTTCTTCAATTCTCTTAGCCATGTTCATAGAATCTCCAACACCCTCTGCATTGATGATGATGTAGTTCTTCTTTCCACGTTTTCTTGATTCCTGAATATCTTCAATGATCTTATCTTCGTCATAATCATGCTCTTCAGGCATCAGGATCTTCTCTGCTCCGTTTGCAATACCGCACCACAGTGCAAGGTATCCTGCATCTCTACCCATAACCTCGATGATAGAGCATCTCTCATGAGATGTTGATGTATCACGTACTTTGTCAATAGCCTGCATAGCTGTATTAACGGCTGTATCGAATCCGATTGTATATTCCGTACAGGCAATATCCAGATCGATCGTTCCCGGAAGTCCGATTGTGTTGATTCCAAAGTTAGCAAGTTTCTGAGCTCCGGCAAATGATCCGTCACCACCGATGACTACCAGACCATCAATACCATATTTTTTACAGATAGCTGCTGCTTTCTGCTGACCTTCCTCTGTACGCATCTCTGCACAACGGGCTGTCTGAAGAATTGTACCTCCGCGCTCAATTGTATCGGATACGTCTCTGGCTGACAGATCGATAATTTCCTCGTTTAAAAGTCCCTGATATCCTCTTCTGATACCTCTTACTTTCAGTCCTTTACCCAGTGCTGTACGAACAACGGCACGGATCGCTGCGTTCATTCCAGGAGCATCTCCACCACTTGTCAATACACCTATTGTACGAATTACTTTTTTGTCTGCCATGATTCATTCCTCCATTGTATTAGTTTGTTCCAATTATCTTCTAACCATTATCATTTCTCTCCGATGATATTGTACATGAATTAGTGCACGCTTTCAATGGGTTTTTCTATAACTTTTACACAACTTTCACCCAGATAATTCGTCAATCTGCTCAACAACACCTCATCTGCGGTCACATTCCAGCCCTTTGGCAGGCGTTTTACTGCTTTTTCTTTTTTGCAGTAAATGATAACTTCATCCATTCCTTCAGAGACTTTCAAGATATCCTGTAGCATTCCTTCCTGCTGAAGATACGTCTCTTTGTCCGGATACTGAAGCCATAATTCCTTCTTCGTCTGATCAAACGGAATCACCTGCTCGCAGATCAGTTTGCTCGGTGCATCATCTTCCTCTGATACACGGCCCTTGATGAATACCTTGGCTTCCTCATTCAGATACATCTGATTCTTTTCAAAATCTCTCGGGAAAATCACGACTTCCAGCGATCCGACCAGATCTTCCAGTGTGATAAATGCCATGACTTTATTCGTCTTGGTATATTTGATCGTCTTATTTGTGATCATACCGCCGACGATCTCTTTTGCGCCGTCATGCACTTTCGTTCTTCCGGTCTCATCATCCAGCTGGAAATCCAGCGTTGTTCTGGAGATATTTTTTCTCCATTTTTCTTCATAGTCTTCCAGTGGGTGTCCGCTCAGGTATACTCCGAGCACTTCTTTTTCGAATGCAAGCTTTGTCTCTTTTTCATACTCACCAACATCCGGAAGTGGTATATCGAATTCTGATTTCTGATCATCACTTACAATATCGAACAGTGAAAGCTGTCCCGTCATGGAATATTTCCGTTCCCGGTTCACCTGATCCAGAATCTGCACATAGACCACCATGAACTGCTTTCTTGTACCACCCAGACTGTCAAATGCTCCGGACTTGATAAAGCTTTCTATCGTACGTTTATTGACCTCTTTTCCGGACAGCCGCTCGATAAAGTCTTTCAGGTTGCTGAATTCTCCGGCATTCTGTCTTTCTTTGATGATCGACTCGATCACCGGTTTTCCGATACTCTTGATTGCCGCCAGACCATATCGGATGTTACCGCCGTCAACAGAGAAGCTTCCCTCGCCTTTGTTAATATCCGGCGGAAGGATCTTGATGCCCATCTGTCTGCAGCTGTAAATGTATTCCGATACTTTTCCCGGATTATCGATCACGGAAGTCATAAGCGCTGCCATGAATTCTACCGGATAGTAATATTTTAACCAGGCTGTCTGATAAGATACCACCGCATATGCCGCAGCATGTGATTTGTTAAATGCATATTTAGCGAAATCGATCATTTCATCATAGATCTTATTCGCCGTCTTCTCATCAATTCCATTGGCGATACATCCCGGTACGCCTTCGTCTGGATTCCCGTATACGAAGTTCTGGCGCTCCTTCTGCATGACATCGCCCTTTTTCTTGGACATGGCTCTTCGTAAGAGGTCGCTTCGTCCAAGTGTATAACCTGCCAGGTCACGCACGATCTGCATAACCTGCTCCTGATATACGATACAACCGTAAGTCGGTGCAAGGATCGGTTCCAGCTGTGGGCAGTCATAGGTAATGCTTTCCGGGTTGTTCTTGCCTTTGATATACTGCGGGATGAAATCCATCGGTCCCGGACGGTATAATGAGATACCGGCAATGATATCTTCCAGATTCTGTGGCTTCAGCTCTTTCATGAAGTTCTTCATACCGGCACTTTCAAGCTGGAACACTCCGTCCGTCTTGCCTGTTCCGATGGATGCAAGGACTGCTTTATCATCATAATCTATCTTATTGATATCAATCGTCTTTCCACTGCTGATACTTGCCAGACGTTCTGCATCCTGGATAACTGTTAAGGTACGAAGTCCCAGGAAATCCATCTTCAAAAGTCCCAGTTCTTCCAGGGTGGTCATGGTAAACTGTGTCGTCACCGAACCGTCTGATCCCAGTGACAACGGTACGAACTCTTCGATTGCCCTCTGGCCGATCACAACACCTGCCGCATGCATGGAGGTATGTCTTGGAAGGCCTTCCAGTCTTCTCGACATATCGATCAGTTCCTTCACCTGTTCATCTTCCTGATACAGTTTCTTAAATTCCGGATTCATCTTCAGTGCTTTATCCAGCGTGATATTAAGCTCTGTCGGTACCATCTTGGCGATACTGTCTACGAACGCATATGGAAGGTCCATAACACGCCCCACGTCACGGATAACTCCTCTTGCCGCCATCGTACCGAAGGTTACGATCTGAACCACCCGGTCCGCACCGTATTTTCTGCCCACGTAATCGATAACCTCCTGTCGTCTTTCGAAGCAGAAGTCCACGTCAATATCGGGCATGGATACACGTTCCGGATTCAGGAAACGCTCGAACAGTAGCTGGTACTTGATTGGATCGATACTCGTGATCCCCAGACAGTATGACACGATACTTCCAGCTGCGGATCCTCGCCCCGGTCCGACCTTGATTCCCTGTGTTCTCGCATAATTGATGAAATCCCACACGATCAGGAAATAGTCCACGTATCCCATGGATTTGATGACCGACAATTCATACTCCAGACGTTCTTTCAGCGAATCATCCCCGTCCGGATAGCGTTCTTTCAGGCCGTCAAAGCAAAGCTTGTTCAGATATTCCCAGGAAGTATATCCTTCCGGCACATCATATTTCGGCAGTTTGGTAACGCCGAATTCAATCTCTACATTACATCGGTCTGCGATCTTCTGCGTATTTTCCAGTGCCTGCAGTGCATATGGAAATAACTGCTTCATCTCTTCTTCAGATTTAATATAATACTGACCACCTTCATAACGCATACGGTCTTCATCCGCCAGTTTCTTACCTGTCTGGATACACAACAGAATATCATGCGGCTTTACATCTTCTGCATAGGTATAATGTACATCATTCGTCGCAACAAGCTCAATCCCCGTCTCCTGAGCCATACGAAGGAGTGACTGATTCACGATCTGCTGCTCCTGCATTCCATGATCCTGCAGTTCCAGGAAAAAATTTCCTTTTCCGAAAATGTCCTGATACCTAAGTGCTGCTGCCTTTCCTTCTTCATACATCCCACGCAGGATATTCTTCTGTACCTCACCGGCCAGACACGCACTGAGCGCAATGATCCCTTCGTGAAATTCCTGCAGTACTTCGATATCCACCCTCGGTTTATAATAATAGCCTTCCGTAAATCCTCTGGATACGATCTTCATCAGATTGTGATATCCGATATCATTTTCTGCCAGAAGTACCAGATGATAGTAACGGTCATCGCCGCTTCCGACAGCTTCTTTATCGAATCTGGATCCCGGTGCCACATAGACTTCACATCCCAGTACAGGATTGATTCCTGCCGCTCTTGCGGCTCTGTAGAAGTCAATGACGCCGTACATGACACCATGATCCGTGATCGCCACACTGTTCATCCCGAGTTCTTTTACCCTAGCCACACATTCTTTAATTTTATTCGAACCGTCCAACAGACTGTACTCTGTATGGACGTGGAGATGTGCAAAGCTCATAGCTTTCTCCTTTCCTGTTTTCGTATACAGAGAACCTGCTACTTGCAACTTCTCTTATATGCCTTAGTACAAAAAAGGTGCTCCCGTCAGGGAACACCCTTTCAAACATTCATGTTTGTCTTAATCTTCTTTTCCAGTTCCAAGAAGCATGAATTTTACAAGTTTATCGATATCCTGCGGCTCATGAGCAACGATTTCCAGTTCAGGAATCTCTCCGTTAGAGAAGATGTTTGCCATAGATACATACTGAGATAATTTTGACTTTAAGTTCAGTCTGTCACCTTCACCTGTTACAAGTTCAACTTTTCCTTCACAAGAATCAACTACTTTGAAAAATCCTTCGATATCTGTAATATTCTGTACTTTCATTTCTCATTCTCCTTTTTTGATCTTCATATTCCTTAACGCTTTTATTATACCTTATTTCTTTTTCATTTCAATATTCTTTTCAGAAATTTTTATGCGTCCTTCTTTGAGAAGTCTTCCTACGGCGCGTTTGAATGCATTTTTACTCAATCCAAATTCCTGCTTGATCAGCTCCGGATCCGCTTTGTCGGTAAATGGCAACTTTCCACCATATTCTTCCATACGCTTCATGATCAATGCCGCATCAGCATCCATCTGAAGAAATGCTTTCTCTCTGACACTTAGATCAAGCTTTCCATCTTCTCTCACTTTCAGGACTCTGGCCGATACTCTGTCTCCGACTCTTAACTTACCAAATGCTTCTCTCTTTGGGATCAGTGCACTGTAGCAGTTATCAACTGCCACGAATACTCCGAAATTGTCACTTATCTCGTAAATGATTCCTTCTACATGGTCATCTTTTTTATACGGAGAATCTGTACGGAGCTTTTCATATACTTTCATTGTTGCACAGAGTCTTCCGGATTTGTCCACATAAAGCGCAACCAGAACTTCGTCTCCCTTTTTCACTTTCGCAGTCTGTTCTTTGAATGGAAGGAGAAGGTCTTTCTCCAGCCCCCAGTCAAGAAATGCACCGATTCTTCCGGTGTCTGCCACCTTCAGTACAGCCAGCTCATCCAGTGTGATCTTCGGCTCCTGTGTCGTCGCGATCAGACGGTCAGATGAATCTTTATATAAGAATACTTCTACCGGGTCACCGACTTCTACGTCTTTCGGCACCTGTTTTTTCGGAAGCAGGACTTTGTCATCTTTATTTCCAAGATAGACTCCGAACTCTACTTCTTTGACGATCATCAATCTTCTTTTCTTTCCCAAATAATCTGTTAATCCCATATATTTCCTCTCTGTATTCTCTCTGTTTCCATTGTATCTTCTATACTGTTTATCGTGATATGTAACGGTCACTGTCTGCATCACATCTGCTGTTCTACTATATAGAACTCTGAAATAAAATGCAATGTAATTATGCAAATTTAAATTCGATCACTGCATATGGCTTTGCATTTTCATTACACAGCTCTACGACTGTTCTGTCATCTTCTGCCGCAATTCTCGGATAGATCACATCGCCATAGACTGCTGATTTCTTATATTCCACACGCATCTGCCGTACTTCTTTGTCTTTTGGAAGAGCCTCCAGTGCCATCTGCACATACTGGCAGTTGTTGACATGTTCATTCGTGTCGATATGATATCTGCGGACCGGAAAGCTTTCCAGCTCTTCGCTCTCTTTCGGAAGCGGTATCTTTCTGGATTCGTATTCCATCTCATATGGATCTCCGACTCCGTAGGGAGCGATCTCTGACTCTTCCGGTTTTGACGGACGTCCCTTCTCCATGTCCATGTATACCCACAGAGAATTGGCATATGCCACATCATTTCCATTTTCATCTGTCATGCAGAAATTACGTTCTCCGAACAATCCCTTGAAATCGGTCGCCCAGGTACTGGTCTGTATCTTCTCTCCCATCTCCGGATAGCGTTCTACGACTACCTGCCAGGAGGATAAGATCCAGGCTCTTTTCCGTTCACTGCAATGTACGATTCCAAGTCCGATATCTTCTGACTGAAATGTACTGCAGTCCTGAAAATAATTCACAATGCCCGGCAGCGTAATTCTTCTGGTATGGTCCACTTCACTGAACCGGATTCTTCCGTCTACTGTATATTGATTGTCTCTCATAGTTAGTCTGACTCCTTTGCATGCTCTTTCTCCGGATTCTTATCGGACTGTTTATCCGAATTTCCGAAGAAAAACCACTTTATCTTAAATTCTGAAGTGGCGGTTACCATTTCATATTCTTCTGCACTGAGTGCTTCCTTCAGTTCTTTCTTCCCGTCTTCATCTACCACCGCACAGGTCGCATTGGTAAAGCACAGGCTTGGATACAACACGCACCACCAGTTATGTCCGTTTCCACTTCCCAGCGTAATCCGCAGTGCCTCATAATCCCCTTCCGGAAATGTAATATCCCCGTAACGTTTATCCGGGAAATAACAGGTCATCACCTCTGCTTTTGCCCGGTATGATACACCTTCTTCTTTCAATACTTTATCAGCTGTCTTCACCAGTTCTTTCTGATGCTTTTTCACCCATACTTTCGTTGACTGTGCACTTTTCCGCTCTGCATCCCGCATCTGCGATTTCATATAACGCAGCACCGCATCCCGCACATGTAATTTAATCCTCTGATCTTTTGCACTGTCACTCTCTGCGATCACATGAAAGCGCAACACTTCTTTCGCCAGTGATTTCTGCGTCTCTGTGACTTCCGCATTGACCACTTCCATACGCCGGTCCATGATCCCGGTCGTCAGTACAAATGATAGCAGACATGCCAGGATCAGGCAAATCCTTTCCCGTTTCATCTATGTATCTCCTTCCTGTACCTTACAGTTCACGGATACTGCATGGACTGTAATTCCTGTTCCGTTTCCAGATTATTCAGATTATTCTTTCACATCTGATTCTGATCAGCACCTTTTACTGATACAGGAAGTCTTGACACGACGTTTCTTATCTATACATGCTACTCACATTTTATAAATTTTATCTTGCCGGATTTCATATATTCCATATGCCTGTTTTATAAAATGAAACTTAACAAACTTCGTATTTTAGCTCTGCTTTGTACGGATCACATCGATTACCGTCGTCACCTGATTATCGATATGTTTGCACATGATATCTGTTGCTGCTTTCTTCTCACCTTTGCTGATATACTCGATAATTGCCGCATGTTCTGCAATGAGCTGTGGATGTGCTTCTTCACGCTTCAGATATTCCACACGATAACGGTACATCTGCTCACGCAGGTTATTCAGAAGCAGAATCAGTTTCTGATTATCCGTTGCCATGTAAATGATATCATGGAAACGTACATCTGCTTCGGCAATCTCTGTGATATCTTTGCTCTTTAATATCTTCTTGAAATCTTCGGCCGCTTTCTTCATCTCTTCAATCTCTTCTTCCGTGATCTTCTCACACGCAAGCTGGACTGCCAATTCTTCCAGGGCCTTTCTTACTTCCAGAACATCACGCATATTCTTCTCTGTGATCTCCGCTACTTCTGCTCCCTTTCTCGGGATCATCAGTACGAGTCCTTCGAGCTCCAGCTTACGGATCGCTTCACGGATCGGTGTACGGCTCACGCCCAGTTTATTGGCAAGCTGGATCTCCATCAGTCTTTCTCCCGGCTTTAACTCTCCACGAAGAATCGCCTGTCTCAAAGTATTGAACACGACATCTCTAAGTGGCAGATACTCATTCATGTTTACTTTAAAATTCGGTTCCATGCTTATTTCCTCCTTGCACTGTGTATGCCGGTCACATACACCTGCTTTGCTAATTGCTGTTCTCTTATCTTTGCTGCTGCTTTTCTTGCTTTTTCTTTCGTCTCATAAAGGCCGAATACCGTCGGGCCGCTGCCGCTCATCATCGCATTCAGCGCTCCCTGCTCCTTCATGACATCCTTAATCTGCTCAATGACCGGATATTCTTCAATCGTTACTTTCTCCAGTACATTTCCCATGCGGGAAGCTACCTTCGTGATATCCTGTTCCTTCAGCCCGTCGATGATACCGTCAATATCCGGATGATCCTCGATCTCATGGGAATCCAGCTTCTCATACACCAGCTTTGTCGATACACTGATCGGTGGTTTTGCGATCAGCACATGACATTTCGGGCATGCCGGAAGCGGTGTGAGGATCTCTCCGATCCCTTCTGCAAGAACAGTTCCGCGCATAATGCAGTACGGAACATCTGCTCCCAGTGTCACGCCTCTTTCCATCAGTTCTTTCTGCGAAAGTCCAAGTGAAAACATACGGTTGATCCCGAACAGGACCGCTGCC
>ERZ1026852.1936-NODE-1936-length-10287-cov-72.032740_pt1 | contig 10287 bp, 6 predicted proteins | sample MGYA00380156_ERZ1026852 | MGnify/ENA primary metagenome ERZ1026852 (study PRJEB33269, sample SAMEA4719792) | human gut metagenome | biome: human-associated habitat; feature: organic feature; material: feces | place: Cameroon | collected 2013-10 ...
TGGCTGAAGCCGGATTCGAGGTAAAGGACACCAAGGATGGTGTTACCTGGAAACTGAACAAGTAAAAAATATCTCTATATATAATTAAGGTATGTCTTTCAAGGAACGTTTTGAGAGGCATACCTTATTTAGTATGATAACTAAAACGTAAGGAATGATGAGATACAAGGTCATATTTTTCGTATTTTTGCTTCTTGCCATAGTTTCCTGTACAGGCAATAAGAAGTATGATAACTTGATGCAGCGAGCTGACAGCATCATGGATGTAGATGATGACTCGGCAAAAGTCGCCATCCGAATGCTTGATGGCATAAAACCGCAGCTGCCAGATTTGACGAAAAGACAAAGAATGCGTTATGAATTGCTTTATCACAAGGCGATGAATAAGGCATATATTCCATTTAAGTCAGATAGCGTGATGCAAGAAGTAGCGGATTATTATGAGCATCATGGCTCAACCAATGATCGTATGCTTGCTTATTATGTATTAGGCTGTGTGTATAGAGATATGCATGAAGCCCCTACCGCATTGGAATACTATCATAAGGCTACGGAGCAAGCTGATACAACCGCCAAGGATTGTGATTATTCTACTTTGTTTCGGGTATATAATCAGATGGGAGTATTATTTGGCAAGCAATATTTGCCTTATCAAGAATTGGCTGCCTATGAAAAGGGTAGTAAATATGCGCTTCAAGCTGGTGACACTCTTGATGCAATCAGAATGTATCAAAACAGGATGGGAGCCTTTGCTATTTTGGGAAAAATTGATTCTGCAATCATGATTAACTTGAATGCAGCTAAGATGTTTAGGCATATAGGAAAGAATTATGAGGCATCATTGGCATATGGTTGTAATTATGATTTGTATTTGCAACAAAGTGATGCCCAAAAAGCTCAAGAAGCCTTCAATGCTTATATTTCTACAAACTTTGAGGGAAGTATGGAGTTTGACGACTCTAAAGCTTATGTCTTGTATGAACGTGGTTATTATTATTTGTATATGGGTCAACTAGATTCAACTTACTATTATCTGAAAAAGAGTTTGAACCTTTGTAAATCAGATGGAAATAAAGCTGCTACGACAAAAGCTTTGGCTCAATATTATTCTAAGGTAAATCAGCCAAATTTGGCAATACAGTTTGCTTTGAAGAGCTTGGAGTATCAAGATTCTGACTTTATAAAAACGAGAAACACCCAATTGCAACAAATGCAAGCTATGTATGATTATGGTAGACAGCAGGAATTGGCAATCAAGGCGGAAAAAAAGGCAAGTCAGAGTTCTCACATTATATATATGTTAATAATTTATTGTATTGTAATCCTTGTGATTTTTACTTATATATATAGAAGGAATATGCTTTTGAAGAAGAAAAGAATAGAAACTACCAAACTTTTATACGAAGATAGTTTGTTGAGATTAAAAAACATGCAAGAAGAGCTTGTCCAACTTAAAAAGGAGAAAGACAGTCTTTCATCCAAGGTTATTCAAGAAAAGGAAGAAGCATATTCTAAATTAAAAGAAGAATTAAAGGATATTTGTAAAAAGTTTGATAATTCGCAGCTAACTGAGGTAGATGTTCTTTTAAAAAATTCGTCCATATATAAGAAACTCCATTATATAGAAGTGCATCCAAAGGAGAAGGTAAGCACGGAAGATTGGTATGATTTGGAAATGACAGTAGAGCATTTAATCCCTTCTTTTGTGCCAATATTGAAAGAACGATTGAGCGAGAAAGAATATCACATTTGTTTATTAGTAAAGTTGGGATTCTCTACTTCATTTATTGCAACTTTAGTTGGCATAACATCTTCAGGTGTCTCGGCTTCGCGTAAAACGATGTTGGCAAAGTTATGTAATAGAGTGGGTACTCCAAAAGACTTTGACGAATATGTTCGGAAAATCCAATAGCAATATGAATGTATTATACGCCTGGTAATGAGGACAATACTGAGCTTACTAAATTTTTACTAAATTCTTAAAGAGCATTTCGTTTGGAAGTTTCAGCGAAAATCCATACTTTTGCAATCAATTTAAAAATTATTAAATATGAAGCATTTAGTAACATTATTAATTCTTTTTGGGGCGATATTCTTATACCCTATTCATTCTAGGGCAGAGCTTTGCTCATTGTCCTATAGCTTAGTAAATCCTAATCAAAAAGGAACCCCTGCAAGTAGATCTCCCAAACGTCCTTTTATAATTGATTTGGAAGGTCATACTTTGACTGTTCCTAGTCAAGTGATAGGCTATACATTGACTTTAGAAGATGGAAATGGGTGTATCTTTACATGTAAGATTGAAAGTAGTCAAGTAACTATTCCTGATGGTTTGTTGGGAGAATATGTTATTTCTATTTTTAAGGCTGATTCTTTGTATAGTGGTGTTATAAATGTAGATTAATGTTTATAATGTGTTATTATGAATAAAGTTAATTTTTTTAATCTTCAGAGTGAAGGGAGCCACTGTTGCTGATAATGATTTCTTCGAGGAAGCCATAAAGGAAACCGAGAAGGTAACAGGCGACGATGTGGAAAACGCCGATGGCAAGAAGTCATATAGGTATTTCAAGAAGGAGCATGTGGACAAGGCTGAGGTCAGACGCCAAGTTGAGTCCATACCGTTTGAAGAACGGAAGAAACGCAACAACGTAGAAGCTGCCATGTTCCAGTATGGCTTCCATACAAGAAACAACAAGACCAGATACCGCTCACTTTTTAAGCACGGCTTGCAAGCAATTGCAAGATGCGCTTGGATGAACATGCGCCGTCTTTTCTGGTTTGACAACAAATTAAGTCTCCAAATTGCAAAATAAGTAGTTCAAAGAGCGAATAGCCCTATTTTTAGACATTTTTAAGGCTGTAGTTGCGTACTAAAGTTGTTTGCCAACTAATGCACTAACTATTCGCCAGAGTTAGTTAACGCCAAGGGCAAAATATAAACAGCCCAAGGCTATTGTTTAATTTAAATAGAACCCACTTTTTCAAGTGGACTCATATTCATTAAAGTTACACTTATGAGAAAAGAAAGTTTATTAGGCATCTTTTTGTTCTTTCCATTGGGCAACAGTGCCCAAATCTATTATTCATACGACTCCCGTGGCAATTTGATTTCTATGCGAGGGTCATCTTGGGGTGCGTCTACAATGCAAGTTTCTGATTCAGATGCTTGCATTGTAGATTCCACTCACATGCAGATTTCTTACCATGCTTCCAATTCCAAAGTCTTGGTTTCGGTATTTAACTCTCAAGATGCTCCCATCGTATTACGAGTTTATGATGGCTACCAGAATCAACTGATAGACACAAGGACTTATTCTGAAAGTTCTTTCGAATATGACTTGAGCCATTTACATGCAGGTATTTATGTCATTGAGGCTGTTTGCCTGCAGGAAAGGAAAAACATTAAAATTCAAAAATAGAGGTTATGGATATAAGTCGAGTTTCCAAAATTATTTTCTTCTTGTTTCTTCTTGTGCAAATACCAGCAGTTTCTTTTTGTCAAGAACTAGTTGACATCTTGCATGGAGGAACAAAAGGTGGTGTCGTAGGCAAGCTGCCTGGGTTATATAATGTGACTCCAAACGGACAGTTCTGCTATGATATCCCCCTCTCTGTTCCATCAGGTATTGGCGGTATGGTGCCAAAACTTTCCATTACTTACAACAGTGGCAATGGAAATGGCTTGCTTGGATTTGGTTTTGACCTCAAGGGTCTTTCAACAATAAGCCGAGCACCTAGGAACTTGTACAATGACGGCATTTCAGATGTTGTTCGCTTTAATGAAGATGACCGTTTCGCTTTGGATGGAGCAAGGCTACAGTTGGTGAAGTCTAGCTCAACCGAAAGGGAATATCGTACAGAGATGAATACTTTTTCCAAAATTACGGCTTATGGGGCTGTAGATAGCCCTAAAAGATTCATCGTTCAAACCAAGGACGGCATCACATACGAATATGAGTCATATTCACAGTCGACAAAGAATCTGTTTTGGCCTTTGAAGAAAGTGACTGATACCAAGGGAAATTACTACACGATAACATATTTATCTTTGGGCAACAACGAGGTTGTTCCATCCAGCATAAGCTATACAGGGAACAAGGTGATGGGAGTGAATCCCCAGAACACTATTGAATTTTCCTATACATCAATAGGACGTTCTCCGTCATATGTCAGTGGAGAAAAGTGCTTGCGTAGCAAGGCTATAGAGAGTATCACAGTAAAATATGGCAATAATGTTGTCAAGCAATATTTGGCGAACTATCAAAATAGAAATGGCAAGCTGTTTTTGAATAGTGTTACAGAGAAAGCGGTTTCAGAGCAATTGAACCCAACATTGTTCAAGTGGGACAATGGGGAGGGTGTCGACATGTCTAAGCGCACGGTCTCGGACTCAAAATTCCAAAACGTAAAGGTTGTAACTGGAGATTTCAATGGAGATGGAAAGAAGGACTTTATCACGAGGGCTAACAACAATGCCAAGAACTATGACTTTTATGTATATTTGAGTAATGGGGAAGGCTTTGACTCTCCCGTTCTTTTCCGATACAAGATTCCTGATGAAGGCAAGTATGCCGTAAGAATAGAAAGCCTTGTGGCAGGAGACTTCAATGGCGATGGTTATGACGACCTTGTTTTGGAAAGAAGCGACAGTCCTTTTTATTGGCTGGATTATTTGGAGAGCCAAGTGAATAATGACGGAACTGTGTGTTTTGTGAACGAAAAGTCAATTTGTGCTCCCTGTAAGTTTGCCCATACCCTGCATGTGATGGATGCGAATTGTGACGGAGCGGCAGATTTGTTTGTAGTCAATTCCAATTTTTATTCAAACACTTATTATGCCCTGTTGTCCACTACGGACAACAATACGGTCTCTCCCTTGGAACTCACGGCAAATGGTACTTTAGACAAAGACAGCTGGGATTATCCCGGTTGTGTTTCCTTGGTAGACTTGGATGGCGATGGCACTTTTGAGGTACTTAATTGCAAGGAACAAAAAAGCAATGGTTGCGGAAGTGTCTTATATAAAATGTCGAAAACAGGTGTCCTTAGCCAATTTACCGGTCTCACGTTGGGTGGCGATGATTATTTCATCGTGGGTGACTTCAATGGCGATGGCAAGAGTGACATTATAACCACAGGCAACAAGGACAAGACAAAATGGGAGGTGAACTTCTCCACAGGCTGTGGTGATGCAGACCATCTGTTTGACAGTTATAATATAGCTACATCTTATTTCTCTCAGAAGGACAAGGCGGCTTATGCAGTGGACATCAACGGAGATGGCCTCTGTGACATTGTTGCAGTGGATAAAGAGAACAAGTCTCCGATAGAACTGTATGTCAATGATGGATCAGGCAAGAGCTTTAAAAAAATAACAAGCTTGTATTCTGAGACAATCAAGAACCGTGTCATGGTATTTGAAGACTTCTCTGGCAATGGAAAAGTGGAAATGTTGTCTTATCCTGGCTGGAAGAACAGTGAAGTAGGCTTTGCGGTCTATCATGCAGACTGTGCCACCAACTTACTGTCAGAAATAACGGATGGTTTGAACAACTCCCTGGGAGTATCCTATGAGAGACTGACAAGCAAAAATAGCTTTACCCAAGGGAAAATGCATACTTATCCCATTATTTCAACGGCAAATTCTTGGTCTGTGGTTTCGTCACTAAACCTGCCTAATGCCAGTTATGGAAAGCACATGTTGAGTTACCAGTATGAAAATGCACTTTATCATAAACGTGGTAGGGGGATGCTGGGTTTTGAGGAATTTTCTGTCACAGATAAGTTGACGGGAGAATCTTGGAAGTACCATTATGGTCTGAACACCAAAGTCATGATGCCATATTGCAAGTCTTCAGAACAATATATGAAAGATATCCTTGTCTCAAGGACTTCATATGAGAACTATGAGACATCTTTCCAGTACAATGAAAAAGTTCCGGCAGAATGGGTATATACTTGTATGCCCTGTTTAGTCCGTGAGCTGCATTATGAATACAATAGTCATCATCTAGTATCTTCAGCTACCACTACCAGTTCCTACGATAAATATGGCAATGTGACACAAAGCCTTGTGGATTATGGGGAAAAGAGAGTTAAGACTGTCAATGCCTATAATAATGATGAGACGAAATGGCTGCTCGGACGTTTGGCAAGGTCCGTGGTGACAAAAAATACAACCAAGGAAGAAGTCTCCACGGCTTCAGAATTCACCTATGATGCGACTAGTGGGCTTCTGACATCAGAAAAGTTTGCGCCCGGGAAGCCTTATGGGTATGAGAAAAGCTACACTTATGATACCTTTGGCAACATAACAAAAAGCATCAAGACTCCCAATGATGGCAGCCTTGCACAAACTAAGATTACGGAATACAGTAAGGATGGCAGATTCGTAAGTGTTGTCAAGGATTGTCTGGGATTCTCCACCACAAAACAAGTGGATTCACAACTGGGAGTCACGTTAAGTGAAACGGACATGAATGGGCTCAGCACCAATTATGCCTATGATGTTTTTGGAAACTTGCAAAAAGTTTCCAATCCTTTAGAATCTCGTTCTGTCGTAATGGCATGGAGCAAGGGGCATCCTTACGCTCCTCAAGGTGCGCTCTACTATGAGAAGTCGGAGACATTGGGTAAGCCTACGGTCTGGAAATTTTATGACAGCCTTGGGCAGTTGCTTCGCTTGGCAAAGTCCTCGGATATACCTTCCAAAGTCATTTTCCAAGACACGCAATATGACAGCATGGGGCGAGTGGCAGCAAGTTCTGATCCTTATTTCATGGGGACAGGTGAAGAGGTATGGACAAGAAACACGTACGATGCCATGGGACGAACACTTTCTGTCACCACCCCTCTGGGAGCCATCATCAAAAATGAATATGAAGGACTAGTAGTAAAGCAGACAGACCCATTGGGCAATTGCAGTACAAAAATCTATGACATATTGGGGCAATTGAAGGAGAGCTGTGATGCCTTGGGCAACAGTGTATCTTATGAATATGACATCAATGGAAACTGCACGAAGGTGGTCGGACCACGCACAACGATAGAGAGTTCCTATGATGAGGTCGGCAATCGTACAAAGTTGGTCGATCCTGACCTCGGTATCATTTCCTGTACCTATGATAGCTATGGCAATTTGAAAACGGAGACAACTGGGGCAGGGACTACGACTTATACCTATGATGTGGCTGGGCGTTTACTCAAGGAGCAACGTCCTGACTTCACCTATGATTATGTCTATGACACCAAGTTCAAGGGACAGCTATCTTCCAAGACTTGCTCCAACAATACCTCAATTGAGTACTTTTATGACAAATATGGTCGCGAGGTTCAAAGAAAAGAAAACATCAAGGGCAAGCTCTTTTCGAATTTTACAACCTTTGATGCGAAATTCAACAGGGTGAGAGCCGAAAGATACCCATCGGGGTTGGAGGTTGCCTACGGATATGCCGAGGATGGATCATTGTCAAGCATCAGTAATGTAAACAGCGGAAAAATCTATTGGAAAGCCCTGTCCCGAAATGCTAGGGGACAATTGGAATTGGACTCATTGGGCAATGGGCTGAAAGTAAGAAACTCCTTTGACTTGTGTGGTAAAATTCAAGGCATATTCACCAAAGATATCAATGATTACTCTTTTAAGTATGACTTGAACAACAATTTGGTTTGCAAGGCAGAGCAAGTTGCGGGAAGTGAATACTCTTATGACTATGATAAGCTGAATAGGCTGACGCATGTATATCAAGGTTGTGACAAACGAAAACTTAGTCAGGAAATCAAGTATGATGAGGCAGGCAATATTTGTTATAAGACAGGAATAGGTAACATTTCTTACAAAGAAAGCACCAACCAATTGGCGGAAGTCAGAGACAATGACCATTATATGCCTTTGTGGAATTATATCGGATATACAAGCTTTGACAAAGTTACCCATGTGATGCAGAATGTTGTTGACAGGGGAAATTACAACCAGTTGGATTTGGAATATGGTCCAAACAAGGATAGGGTATATCAAGAAATATCCGTATGGAAAAAAACAAAAAATCCTGGTGTGGAAAGCACAGTCAGAAAAGTGCTTACTCTTTCGCAAAAATACTATGTAGGTTCTTGCTTTGAGAAGGAGGTGACTAAGTCTGGCAAGACCATAGACAGAGCTTGGTTGATCGCAGACGGCAAACCTGTTGCCTTCGTGGAAAATAAGGATACTTCTGAATACGAGTATTATCTACATGTTGATAACATTGGCACTATTGTGGCTTGTACGGATGCCAATGGCAAGGCTAAGAGCAGGATGTACTGTGACCCTTGGGGATGTAAGGTGGATGCATCAATGGGGAATCTCAATCCAGTTTCCATGGGGCATGAGGTCACGGACAGGTGTTTTACGGGGCATGAGCATATAGATGATTTCTACATGATTAATATGGATGGAAGAGTCTACAGTCCTTATCTCGGACGTTTTATTTCCCCTGATCCATTTGTCCAGGCACCAGACAATGGCCAGAGCCTAAACCGCTATGCCTATTGCTTGAACAATCCGCTTACGTTGACCGATCCTACTGGCTACCATTGGACGGGCGATTTGTTTTGCGCCATGGTGGGCATAGCCGTTGGCTTTGAGACTTGCGGTTTGGGAGTAGGTGCCGCAGGAGCCTTGATAGGAGGTGCTTGTGGCGGTGCCTCGTCTGCATTGGCTAGTTGTCTGCTCAATGGTGCGAATTTGTGGCAGACAGCCAAGAGCACCATTGTCGGTGGCTTTTGGGGAGCAGCATCGGGCATCATGAATTGTGAGATAGGTGATTTTACGGATGATTTCTGGTTAAGTTCTGCTCTGCATTCTGTTTCGGATGGAGTGACGGAAGCGATGCAAGGAGGTCATTTCGAGCATGGCTTCTTTACGGGCATGGTATCTTCCATGGGAGGACAGGGTATTGCAAGGTATGGTAACCATCTCTCACTGGAAGCACAGGTGGCAGCGAGTGCAGTTTTGGGTGGAACAGTTTCTGCCATTGGTGGAGGTAAATTCGCCAGTGGAGCCATGACTGCAGCATTCCAGATGATGTATAACGAGCAGATGCACAGAGGACCTTACATGAGTGACCTTGAGAAAATAGATGAGATATACCGTCAAACCATGACGGATTATCCTTTACCGCAAGGGCTTTATCGAGAACTGGGATTACCTGAGTATGACAATGGATGTGCCATGAGAATGAGTTATGCCTTGAACAAAAGTGGAGTGTTGAAAATTCCGAATATTAAGGGACAAACCTTAAAAGGCAATGATGGCAACTACTATTTTATGTTTGCAAAAGACATGGATGCTTGGCTGTCGCAAAGAAGGGTTTGGGGAAATCCTAGAGTTTATACAAATACTTCCAAATTTGTACCAATGAATGGTGTCGTTTCTCAGACTGGTTTCCCATCAGCTACAGGACATGTTGAATATTTGTATCATGGTCATGATGGAGGTGGGCATGCTTTCTTGTACTTCAAAAAAGGATGTTTAACTAAATTGTGGAAAGGTGGCAAACTTTAAAACAATGTGAATGAAATTATAATAGCGATGAAAAAATATATATTCTTTTGTGGGATTATTGTATTGCTTGTACTGAATGTAGCTTGTGTTAATGGGACTAAAATGGATGTCATTTCTTTTCCTGTTAATGCAACAGAAACTGTATATTGTCTAGACAAGGATACACTATATGGTACGGATGTGTATTTGGTATTTGATAAAAAGGACAATGGGATGATTGTCATTTCTTCTATTATACCAATTGAGTATTATATGATGGGGAAGTTGAAAATTGAAAACTACAAAAAGTTTGCAAATTCTAAGTTTCCAGATACAACGGAATTTCTATGCTGTCTTCAAGAAAGCATGGCTAAAGCTTGCAAGAAATATCCTTTAGATTCTTTGAAATACATTTATTGCTTCACCTTTAACTTTCCCGACGAAACTGTAGAGTTATCATTAGCTATGGATACAGTAAAACCAATAGAACGCATAGAAGATTATTCCAGATGGGAAAGACGAGTCAATTCTTTGTTGAGAACATCTGGATTTTATAGTAGCTTGGATACTGTTCTCAGAGATTATCATTTGAGAGTTGATACTATCATGGCTAAAGATGAGAATGGGGAAGTTGAATTTATGAATTTAGATAAAGAAAGCTTTTCTAAAAAATATACTTTAGGACATCATTCTAAGATGCCTAATGCCATTGTGGGAACTATCCTTACAGTGGTTATAACCCCTTTAAACTAGATATAGGTTCT
>ERZ1026852.1938-NODE-1938-length-10275-cov-70.670157_pt1 | contig 10275 bp, 13 predicted proteins | sample MGYA00380156_ERZ1026852 | MGnify/ENA primary metagenome ERZ1026852 (study PRJEB33269, sample SAMEA4719792) | human gut metagenome | biome: human-associated habitat; feature: organic feature; material: feces | place: Cameroon | collected 2013-10 ...
TGCCACAGGATTTGAAAACCATTGTTTTTCGGATTTTTCGTTGTTACTTTGCAGCGTGAATGACAGACATACGTGTCTTGAATGATGCAAAATATACGGTATGTCCAAGTGCTCCAATGCAGTCATATAAAACGTATTATATGTAAGATGATAAAACGTTTGACATGCAAACAGAATGATATGGCTGCACGGAAAAGGAATGACATATAGGTGTACCATAAAACATTACAGTATGAAATTAGACAGACATTAAAACTGCTTGTCTGATACGAATACAGAATGATTGTCAAGGATGCCTGTATGTTATATGGAATACAGACCTGCATCGTAACATATTGTCTGTATCACCAACAAGAATACAGTATAGTATAACAATAAACAAGATGTATAACTCATAAAAAGACAAACATGAAGAAAGAACCAACATTCATCGCCTTCTCCACCCAAAAGGGAGGGGCTGGCAAGACAACACTAACGGTGTTGATGGCAAGTTACCTTTATTATGTCAGAGGCTACGATGTCGTGGTGGTTGACTGCGACTTTCCACAGTTCAGCATCAAAGACATGAGAGAACGTGACATGCAGAGTATCGAGAGCAACGAGTATCTGTTGAGACAGACACATGAGATGATGAGAAGAACAGGCAAGCCTGCCTATCCAATCGTGGAGAGTCGTCCAGAAGAGGCAGTGGAAACTGTTAAGCCTTTCTTGGATATGGATACTCCGCCAGACTTCATCTTCTTCGACCTCGCAGGAACGATTGACAATCTCGGCGTGATAGATACCGTTGCTACAATGGACTACATCTTTTGCCCAATTACGGCAGACAACGTGGTATTGAGAAGTTCCATCATGTTCGCCAGCCAGTTGAATGATATGTTCGTCAGTGTCGGAAAGACCAATATCAAAGAGTTGAATATGCTTTGGAATATGGTTGATGCAAGAGAGAAGACAGACCTCTATGAGAAAGCTGGTCGTGTGATGGACGGATTGGGCTTGTCGGTTTTGGATACATTCATTCCCGACAGCAAGCGATTCAGAAAGGAATGTGCAGAGGATGGCAATAAAGCGGTATTCCGCTCCACAATCCTTCCTCCCGACAAGCAGTTGATAAAGGGCAGCAACATAGAGAAACTTGCTGACGAAATTCTATCAATCATCAAGAAGTAATGTGTATGGCAAAGAATCTGAAAGTAAACATCGACTCGGAAGAGTTCAGAAACTCATTCCGACCACACATGCCACCAAGCAGGGCGTCAACGGAAGAACCTATACAAAAGGAGGCTCCAAAGAACGAAGTCGGCAAACCGAAAGAAGCGATACCTTCCAAGGGTACTTCATATCTCATGGATGAATACCAAGAAAGGTACATCCGCAGGTCTGAGAATCCTGCTCGTTCTGGCAAGATGACATACATCCGAAAGGAGTATCATGAAACCATCATGCGCCTCGTGTCTGTCATTAACCGTGAGGACATGTCCTTGTCGGGTTATATAGACCATGTGCTGACAGAACATTTCCAAAAGTATGGGGAAGTTATCAAAGAAGTGTATAAGAAGAATAACAAGGACATAATCATGTGGTAATATGGGAATAATGTTAGTGATAATTGTGCTCCTGTATTTTGTATGGAGCATAGCAGTTTTGGTGTTTGATGCCGACATCTGGCTTAGAAACAAGTTGGGAATAGAAAAGGTCAAGGTTGAACCTAAGGAGAACCCACCTATTCCTGCGGATGACTTCATCGTCAGACACATTTATACCGTCTCACCGAAAAAAGTCCCAACGGAAACTGTGCAAACTAAGCAGGAGGACGAGGGTGAAGTGATAAAGGAAAGTGAGGTTACATTCGAGGAAGACAGTTCTCCGAGGAAGTCCGCTCGCATCCCTGATGATAAGTTGGATGAAGTTTTCACAAATACACGCATTGAGGATGTTGGCGTGAAGTATGATGAATCGGAAGAAGAAGAAGCAGTTGTTGAACAAGCAAGTGGCAATAGCTTCGAGGAGATAGACAAGGCTGTTGAAACGGCAAGCAAGCAGAATGCCACAAACAAAGAATGTGCTCATGCTGGCAAGGTGTTTTCTGAAATGGAAGGCAACGAGCTTTTCAACATGATAGCGGAGCGTTCCCAGATTATCAAACGCAGAATGAATGCGTTGATGGAATTGCACATGTCGAACATTTCCACCGTTAAGCCTATGTCGGAAAAAGCAACAAAGGTTATCGAAAAAAAGAAACTTGTTGTTCCTGAAAACTTCAAGGATTTCAATATTAGAGATTTTGTATAACAATTAAAACGTAAGAATTACGATGAAAAAAAGAAACAGTGTTAAAAGACAAATTCCTTCGATAGATGACAAGGAGTTGTATGAGATTTACATGAGAAATCATGATGAGTGCAAGAAGAAAATTCATAAGCAGATTGACGCTTGTCTTGATGAGGCTTTTCCAAACAGTTCTTCATACAAAGAGAATGATTTGGAGGGGGATGTAACATTTGGGAATTTCGAGATGGGACAGTTTGAACCAATTGATAGAACGGAGAAAAACCGTAGCGAGCAGTATGTAGATAAGTTCATGGTAGATGCAGACTTTACTGTAAGACCAAGAAAACAAATCTATATCAGAGAAGAGACCCATGAGCGCATTATGAAGCTTGTGAATGTCGTTGGCAAGGGACAGGTTTCCATGTCAAGTTACATTGATAACATCATCAACGAGCACTTCAACGTATATGATGCAGAAATTAAAACTGCATTTGAGAAAAGTATAAAGGCATATGGCCTCTAACTATAATTTTAATGTACGACTGTAATGAAAAAGAAAGATTACGGCTAAAATCTCAGCTCGCCACTGAATTCACAAGTCGGCATCATGCCGCATGAGTAAACAAAAGTATCAACCGCCAGCCGGGATCATCCAATCCCCAAGGCACAGAAAAAAAACGATTTATGAACAAGAAAAACAGAATCATTCTTCTCGCTGCGATGATTGTCGCAGCCGTATCACAGACATTCGCGCAAGGCAACGGACTTGCAGGTATCAACGAGGCAACAAGTATGGTGACCTCCTACTTCGATCCGGGCACGAAGCTCATCTACGCCATCGGTGCCGTGGTGGGTCTCATCGGAGGCATCAAGGTGTATGGCAAGTTCTCGTCTGGCGACCCCGACACGAGCAAGACTGCCGCAAGCTGGTTCGGAGCCTGCATCTTCCTCATCGTGAGCGCAACCATCCTCCGCTCATTCTTCCTATAATATAATAAGGTATAAGACTTATGGCTGACTACCCAATCAACAAGGGCATCGGTCATTCGGTTGAGTTCAAGGGACTGAAGGCACAGTACCTCTTCATCTTCGCAGGTGGACTGCTTGCCGTCTTCTTCCTTGTGGTCGTCCTCTATATGGCAGGTGCGGACCAACTGGTCTGCATCGGCTTGGGTCTCACGCTCGGATCATTGCTTGTATGGGGAACATTCCATCTGAACAACAAGTACGGTGAGCATGGACTGATGAAGCTCCTTGCCGCCAAGAGCCATCCACGCTATATCCTCAACCGAAGGAAAACAAACCGAATGTTCAAACATAAAAAGAAAGAAGAATGAGAAATATCAGAAAATCAAGCACCCTTGAGAGCAAGTTCCCGTTGCTTGCCGTGGAGCAAGGCTGCATTATCTCCAAGGATGGCGACATCACGGTCGCCTACGAGGTGACGCTCCCCGAAATCTTCACGGTAACATCGCAGGAGTATGAGTCGGTACATGCCGCATGGTGCAAGGCTATCAAGGTGCTGCCCGACTACAGCATCGTACACAAGCAGGACTGGTTCGTGAAAGAGAACTATGCGCCGGACTTGCAGAATAGCGACATGAGCTTTCTGTCAAGAAGCTATGAGCGACACTTCAATGAGCGTCCTTACCTGCATCACCAGTGTTACCTGTTCCTCACCAAGACCACCAAGGAGCGCATGGCACACCAAAGCAATTTTTCCACCTTGTGCCGTGGGCATATCATCCCCAAGGAAATCAAGGACAAGGAAACGGTAGCAAGATTCCTCGATGCCGTGGAGCAGTTCGCAAGAATCATCAACGACTCCGGCTATATCTCCTTACGCAGACTGACGGATGAGGAAATCACAGGCACGGAACGAACAACTGGACTTGTAGGCAAGTACCTCTCGCTCTCCACGGAGAACGTGCAATGTTTGGAGGATATGGAATTGTCTGCACGAGGTATGCGTATCGGTAACAAACATCTTTGTCTGCATACCTTGTCGCAAACGGAAGACCTGCCAACGGAAGTATCTACGGACAACCGCTTTGAGCGATTGTCCACTGACCGAAGTGACTGCCGACTTTCCTTTGCCGCTCCAGTTGGCTTGCTGTTGTCCTGCAACCATATCTATAACCAGTATGTATTCATAGACAACAGTGACGAGACCTTGCAGAAGTTCGAGAAAACCGCCCGTAACATGCACTCGCTGTCAAGGTACAGCCGACAGAACGCCATCAACAAGGAATGGATTGACGAGTATCTGAACGAGGCTCACTCACAAGGCTTGCAGTCTGTCCGTGCCCATTTCAATGTCCTGGCATGGGGCGAGGATATAGAGGAGTTGAAGCATCTTCGCAATGATGTGGGCAGTCAGTTGGCAAGCATGGAATGTGTGCCACGCCACAATACGGTGGATTGTCCGACACTTTTCTGGGCAGCGATACCCGGCAACGAGGGTGATTTTCCGTCAGAGGAGAGTTTCCATACCTTCATCGAACAGGCAACCTGCCTCTTCACGGAGGAAACTAACTATATGGATTCTCCCTCACCGTTCGGCATCAAGATGGCAGACCGCATCAGTGGCAAGCCGCTGCACATTGACATCTCCGACCTGCCGATGAGAAAAGGCGTTACAACCAACCGCAACAAGTTCGTGCTCGGACCATCGGGAAGCGGAAAGTCGTTCTTCATGAACCACCTCGTCAGACAGTATTACGAGCAAGGCACGCATGTGATGCCTTACATCGAGGACTATTGATTTTCAAAATTATCGAGAAAATTTTTATATTCATCATGGAAACATGAGCCTAAAATAACAATACCCCTAAATATTATAGATAAATGGTTATTCATCTTTTTTAAGTCATTATTCATCGCACAATACAAAGCTTCTGCATATCTCTGCAAGCCTAAATATGACGGATGAGCACTAACAGACAATATTGTGTAAAGATCGTGTACCTCTATTTCCTTAGCTGAGAGACCAGGATTAGTATCAAGAGCCTTACGAATAATTAAGGCTCTCTGCTCTGTATCCTTATCTGAGAAATAGGAGTTAGTAGCCTCTGTAATTGTCAATTTATGAATAGAACTCAGTTCTCCTGTTGATAATTTAATTGTGTAAGGAGTATTGGTAAACTTATATGATTCTTTGTTGAAGCTTTTTATTAACTTTTTGCCTTCTTCATCAAACTTATAATTGGATATAATTTTTAAGATTTTATTCTTTGTATTTCTATAGTCTTCAACATATTTGATAGTCTTCTTTTGTATTTCCTCAGGAATATTATCTTGCGTATTAATATAATTCTGCAATCCTGCAATTTTCCAAAGTAAAATCAACATAGTTTTCTCGTCTGTATTATTAGGCAAGACAAAACTATAGTGAAAATATATCAAAGTTTCCAATAAGCTACGATACAATGTATATAATGAATTTATATCCACAATCTTACCCATCAAATTTGATGAGGATAAAACAGAATAATATAGATTCGTGCTTGATTCTATCTTCTGCATGAATGAAAGACTTAGCATATCAGCCATGCGAACAAAATCATCACAGCTTGCTTTATATGCAGCATTGGCATTTTCTCTCATTTTTAATAGGTATGGACTAATCTCTTTTATAATTTTTAAATTCGCGTTTATATCATACAAATTATTCATTGTGGATGTTATTACTTAAAATCTATGTAAAGAATAAGGGAGCATAAATGTTCTGCGCCCTTATTTCTGTCATTAAAGTTTATACTCCGTTATAGTTATCCCATCTCCATTTCAAGAAATCACGGTTGATTTTGTTTGGGATGAATATTTTGACGGAAAGGATTGTTAAAATGGGACTAGAATGTTACCACCAATATCTTCGTTCACCATAGAGCAATCTTGCAATTTATGTAAATCTTCAATATGACTTAGAAGATTATCATAGTTTTCAAGATTCTCTAAATCTTCACGTCTTGCTTTGCTAAGTTTACAAAAAAACTCTTCTTGTTCTATTCCTGCAAATCTACGTCCACAAAGATTAGCCGCAATGCCAGTTGTGGAACTGCCACAAAAAGGGTCAAGAATCCAATCGCCTTGATTGGTTGAAGCAAGAATCAGTCGGACGAGCAAGCGCAAAGGCTTTTGAGTCGGATGTTTGCCACAAGTCTTTTCCCAACGACCGATAGCTGGCATTCGCCATACATCAGTCATTTGCTTACCGTCATTCAGTTCTTTCATCAAGTCATAATTGAACTTGTGTGGAACTTTTTGCATCTTTCTTGCCCAAATAACAAACTCAGTAGAGTATTTGAAATATCGGCAGGAGATGTTTACAGGAGGATTCGTTTTCTCCCATGTGATTACATTCAGAATCTTATATCCAAGTTCAGTTAAACAGTTTGCCACGGAAAAGATGTTGTGATAAGTGCCACTTATCCATATAGTACCATTGTCCTTCAACTTGTCACGGCACAAACGCAACCATTCCCTGTTGAATGCCATGATGTCATCTTGCGACTTACCTTTATCCCACTCACCTTTATCCACACACACGACCTTACCACTCTGCAACGATATTCCACCGTTGGAGAGGAAGTAAGGAGGGTCGGCAAATATCATGTCGAACTTGAAGTCAAACTCTTTGAGAAGTTTGAAACAATCCCCATGGGCAATGATAAAGTCATTGGATAAAGAACGATAATATGAGCGTATCACGTTTATAAGTCATTTTTAATTTCTGCAATAAACTCAGGAAGTGTTGTGAAATTATAAACCCTTGGAATTTCATAATACGCTTCTTCTAACTTTGATTTTGCAGAGTTCCATCCTTTTCCGTCTGTTATCCACACGAATTCAAAACCATCAACATTTTTTATTGCAGTCGATAATTCTCTGTAGGCGCGAGCGACTTCGTTCAGTTTGGAACCACCATCATTATAAAAATTCACTTCTATCAAGAATGTTTTTGATTGTGTCTTTACAACAAAATCAAAACGCTTCTTGTCAGTTCCCAATACATCTCTTAACTCATCGTATTCTGTGGAATAAACCTCTATACCATGAGGAATGCCATTTGTTTGCAAAATTCTATGCAATAATGATTCTGTAGCATCTCCACTTCTGTTCTTTCTCGCATGTGTATCAAGACCTGCTTCAACTCCAAAAACATAGTCAACCAAATCATGTACATCTTTATTCTTAAAGAAATCGGCAAGACCTGTTTCATTGAAAAACTTCATTATTCCATCGACAGATGAAAACAAAGTTCTTATCAATTTTATCTCTCCATCAACATCTATGAACTTTTTCTTGCCCTCTCTTCTTGTGGCAATAAGTATGTCAAGTACGTTGAAGACCTTTGGATCTCTATCCCAAAGTGCTTTCACAGCCGAGTACAAATCATCCTTGCCCAACAAGAAGTTCAGCATATTTAAGCTGATTTCAATGTTTTGCACATTACGACGTATTTTATTGAAATCTGTATAAAAGTCAAGAGTTGCATTTGTCTCCTTCAATTGAGACATGAATCTTTTAAAATCTTTTTCCATAAGATGTTATTTCTTCTGCCACAAAACATGTGGAATTAGTAATGTTATATGTTTTATTCTGTTCTCTATTCTTATAATTACGTACAAGTATCTCTGAAATTTTTCCTCGTTTTGCTCCGTTTGCATTCACATTACGAGAAGCCATAACTCTATCAATATAGTAATCAGCATATAAGACATCGAAGAAATTATCTGCTTCGTTCTTTCCTTTGCAATCAGAATTACTCAACATAAAGCTATGTCCATCAGCAACGACTTTGTCGCAGAACTCTTTCAATCTGACTTGTGAATCATCGTTGAACGCTTCTTTTGTATAGTCATTAAAACTTGATGTGTCACTAAGTGGACGATACGGAGGATCAAAATAGAACAATGTTTTGCCCTGCGCGTAAAGCAAAGTATTCTCAAAATCACCTTCCAAGATTTCCACTCGCTTCAGTAACTCACTATCTGTTCTAAGTGTATTTTCATCACAAATCTGTGGCTGCATATACTTTCCGCAAGGAACATTGAACAAGCCTTTTTTGTTTACACGATACAATCCATTAAAGCAGGTACGGTTTAGGAAGAAAAACTTTGCCGTATTCTCTATCGGGTCAAGATTCTTCTCATTGTAGCGTTGGCGTACAGCCATGAACATATCACGCTTGGCATCCATATCTTGTAAGGCATAATATTGCGCTTGGATGTCCTGCAACGCAGGAATCAACTCTTCCACATTGTCACGCACTGTCTTGTAACAGGTAATCAAGTCGCTGTTGATGTCGTTGATTACGGCATGTTTGATATTTGGATGCTGTTGCAGCATGTAGAACAACATAGCACCACCGCCAACGAATGGTTCTATATATGTCGCATCATCCCAATTATCAAAGTCAGCTGGGAGCTTTGCTTCCAGTTGTTCAATGAGTTGTCCTTTTCCACCAACCCATTTGATGAATGGTTTTGCTTTTGAATTCATTATTAATTGTTGTTTCTTTCCTTTTTATGTTTTTATCGCATTCAATGCTGCTCCCAACTTACAGAGAGCAGCATTGAATATTCTTTTTCTGATTTACTACAGCTCGATAACGTTATCATCCCCATCAGAAGATGAACTTCCGCCCGAAGTAGAGCCACCGCTTGAAGATGAGCCTGTTCCAGATGAAGAACCGCCACCGCTTGGTGTGCTGCTACTCCCCGAATCTACAGCCGAGCTACCCGAAGTAGAAGGAGCGGAAGCCTTTTGTCCAAGCACCTCACGCTTGTAATGAGTAATTTCGGTGTTCACATAGTCAATGAAAGCCGTATAATCCTTTTCACCAAAGACGAGTGCAAGGGCGTTTACCATTTTTACCAAAGCACGATAAGCGTCATCACTTGCTGTGCGAGCAGTTTTTAATGCTCCAACAGTTATACTTATTTTCTCGTTGGTGCGCTGCAAGGTAAGAGTTCTTACACGCTCGTTTGCTTCCTTCAAGTTGGTAACGAATGCTGTCAAACCCAACTTTGCTACCTGTGCAGCGTACTTATCTTCAAGGTCGGAAATGAAGTTGACCAAAAGACCTGTCTCCTTGTCGAGTTGGCCAGCGGTGTTAATCTTGTAGTCCTTGATGTGCTGTGCGAGAACCTTTGCAGCCTGTGCCATATCAGCGATAGGCATAGCAAGGAATGCTTCAACGGCTTTCTTGTAACCAGCATAGAGGGTGTCACGGTCGATGTCAGCCTTGGCAATATCATCAGTCAAGAGACTTTTCTGTGAAATTTTCAAGGCTTCGTCCTCTGCGCTGACGGCAGTCTTGAAATTACTGACGAGTTCTGCGGCCTTGCCATTGACTGTTGTGTCAGCCTCGGCACGTGCAAGAATGTTACTTACAAACGTGAAATGCGCACCGTTATTCATGCGCTGAATGTTGATGTCGTAAATCTCTTTCATGATGTTAAGGATTTAAATTTGACAAATCGTTTTGTGCATCGTCGGATTTCTCCGATTGCAATCGCTAAGATATAAAAATAAACGAGAAAACGGCAACCTTATTGCGAAAAATTGGCAATCTTGCGAGAAAAAGATGGTTTTTGACTATTGAAATCTGTTTCACTACTCGTTTTTGGGGATTTTTGGTACAAGAAGTAACAAGGAATAGTAATCAACAGGGGATTTTATATTTTGTGGACAAAGAAACTTGAATCAAAACCTCCAACAGCTCTTAAAAGTAACCATTGATTGCAATCAACAGTCCTAACGACATATAAAAGTAGGTGTTGATTGCAATCAATGGCTTCAATGAAGCTAAAAATGGCTGGTGATTGTAATCAATACCTCCAACCGACATCAAAAGTAGAAATATTTTCTAATCAATAGCTTCAACAACATTCAAAAGTAGCTGTTGATTGCAATCAAGCCTATGGACATCAATGAAATCAAACACCTCGCAGGGGAGTTCATCAACAGCAATGAGTTTGTGGCACAAGCCAAGTTCAT
>ERZ1026852.1939-NODE-1939-length-10270-cov-8.744395_pt1 | contig 10270 bp, 5 predicted proteins | sample MGYA00380156_ERZ1026852 | MGnify/ENA primary metagenome ERZ1026852 (study PRJEB33269, sample SAMEA4719792) | human gut metagenome | biome: human-associated habitat; feature: organic feature; material: feces | place: Cameroon | collected 2013-10 ...
TCAGCCGCTTCAGGGATACAGCGAGCCTATACTATGTGTATACGGGGCTTCGTTCCAATAAGCCTGGACGTCCCAAGACACTTGATGGAAAGATCTATTACAAGACACTTGACATCACACGTATGGCTGAGCTGCATATTGGAGGACTTGAAGGCACAGCCTATACACTCATAGTCTATTCGAAGGCATTGAAGCAGAAAGTGCGCCTTGTCATTTGGGTTATGCCGAACGGAAAGCACAAGCTTTTCTTCTCAACAAAGACATCCATGTCGGGTGAGGAAGTGTTGCGCACATACCGCTCAAGATTCCAAATAGAGTTTTGTTTTCGCGATGCAAAGCAATATACTGGTCTTACGCATTGCCAAGCAAGACACAAGAACCAGTTGGACTTTTCCTATAATGCATCATTCGCATCACAGAATGTTGCGAAAGTGATGATGAAGGAAAATGGAGTGCCGTATTCCATGGCTTCTTTCAAGGAAATCATGGCAAGCACATACATCGCTAAATTAATTTTTGACAAGTGTCAGAGTAAACCGAACCGAAAGTTAATTAGTCATACTATCAAAGAACTCTTTGGCCGACAGCGTAAAGCCGCTTAACCGTTATCTCAAATTTTAACGAACTATTTAATTTAAGTAAAACTAGTATTTATGACAGATCAACAATTGGAAGACTATTTTTATAGTAGAGATCTAGGATGCTTAACTCCAAAACAGTTTCAGGCTATTGAAAAAGAATATCTTAATATAGTTGGTTACTGCAAGAAAGTAAAACTTGGTATAGAAAACCTTGACATCAATAGTGGTGAACGTGCTTTATGGGAACTTGTTCAAAATGCCCGCGATATGGGCGAGTTTTGTAGTATCCGTATTGAACTCTCTGAGGATAGTATTGTTTTCCAGCATTACGGCAAACCTTTTTCATATTCTTCTCTTTTGGCGTTAGTAAAGCAAGACAGTTCAAAGGACGATTCCAGCAATGATCTAGCAGGTCAGTATGGTACTGGCTTCATGACAACCCATGCTTTCAATCGTGTGGTGGATGTATTTGGTCCTTACGAAGTGCGCAAAAGCAAGACGGAAGTAGATAAGTATATAAATATGCATATGGTGCTTGATAGAAGTAAAAACGGCTCTCTGGAAGCATACAAAGAGATGAACCGAGAACTTATAATGGTGGAAAACATGTGCGAATCTTCTGAAGTTTGCCAAAGAGATGCTCCAACCATTTTCAAATACAAGCTGTCACAAGATTTGGTTGAAACAGTTTCCAACCAGATAAAAAACGTATCTGGTCTAATACCGTTTGTATTAATTATAAATGAACGTATCAAGGAAGTTGAAGTATACGACAAACATAGAAACGAACATTATGTGTTTAGAAAATCATCCATTCAGACGCAGAATTCATCTTTTGGACTAAAAGGATGGCATGAAATAATGGCGGTGGTTAACCGTGTGGATTTACTATCTTCAGAGTCTAAAAGTGTACCTTACAACTGCCATTATCTTTTGTCAGAAGATAAAGAAGATATAGTGATAATACCTCCATTTCCATCTATATGTGATGATGTAGAAAAGGTTCCTTCGCTATTTCTATGGTTCCCTTTGCTTGGAACCGAACAGTTTGGAGTGAATTTTATTTTTCACTCAAAAAAATTCTATCCGGTAGAGAAACGTAACAATATTCAACTTCCAGTGGATGTTACTGCAAAAAAAGAATCAGGAGAAAAGAATGAAAAAATACTAAGGAACATGATGGAAGCTCTTTTCGATTTTTATCAGATAGATGGAAAAGACGCTGACTTGAATCGTGATTTTTGTAAGGTAGATTTCATCAAAGAAACAGAAGATGAAGTACTGAATCGATTTTACAATGAGATGCAGACAATGTGGAACAAGCAGGTGATAAATTGGAAAGTAATTCCTACTGCCGAGGGACGCAAAAATATAACAGATAGTCGTGTGCGTCTTCTGCATCGAGACTTCTATGCAAACCTTAATGATGAGAAACGCGAAAAGTATGAAACAACCTTGGCAAAGTTTGCTTCATACGTTAAAGATTCTAATGGACAAGAATACCTTTTACCAACAACAGATTTGCTCAAATGGTCAGAACTTATTGAAAAGTGGGGCTATGAAAACACTGAAAGTTTCTATATTACATTGGACGACATTTGTAGAGCCATTAAGGATAAATCAGACAATTTGTTCGAGTTTCTACAATTCTTGAAGGATAGCGAAAATGAGGCGTTGTACGATTCTTACGCCTTGATTCCAAATCGGGCCGGTACGCTATGTTTGAGACAAGACTTAAGGCATGGTGACTTTATGACGAACCAGTTATACAAACTGTCCTTTCCACTTATGGGTGATGATGCTGCTAAGATGTTAGACATTACCTACCTTTCACTTGCCAATTTTACAGAGTATAAGGTAAGTGACCTGCATAATGCCATTATGGTTACAATGAGTAAGTGGAGAAGAAGTTCCCTCGACCAAAATACAAAACAGCCTTTAACTGATGAGCAGGTTACAGCCTTGATAGATTTCTGTTCTGCCACTTCACAGGACGAGTTTACAAACTTTCGTGGTAAGATAATGACAGAATTGCCAACTTATTATGGTAAGAAATTTAGCAAAATTTACCTTCCAAAACAAGAGGATAAAGAAGAGGACTTCTATAGTTCTGCTTTCTCTATGCTTTTAGACTATACCTTGTATCAGATTAGTACGCAAGATGAAAAATGGGTGAAAGAAAATAAACCTTTCTTGTTGAGGTTTCTGACTGAGTATGCTAAAAGTACAGATACAGCCAGAAAAGACAAGTTAGACACTTATGGTGTGATTCCTTGTCAAAAAGGACACCTATGCGTAAAGAAAGAACTTGTGAGAAATGATGGTATTATCCAAGAACTTGCTGCCATTTACAACTCTGTCATGGGCAAGGACCTTCAACAAAAATGGATTGATATGGATTTCGAGAATCTTTATACCGATTTCAACACCCAAACTCCGAATGACATAGCACCTGACATTCAAACAAAGTTAGTAGAATATATGAAGGAAATAAACACCAATGAGCTACAAAAGAACAAGGCTATCGAGGGTATCATACGACAGATCATTTTGAAACTCGACAATGAAGAAGGATGGGATAAATGGTTTACCATTATAGACGACAAAAAGGCAAAATACACATTTGACATGGCAAGCGGTGAAGCACAGAAAGGTATTTTCTCAATTATGGATATGGATGATAATGACATTAAACGCCTTGCTGCACTCAATGAAAACGGAGCTTTACCGAATCTCATAACTCAGATGGAGAGACAAAAAGAACTTGACGATGAACGACAAAGTACCTTCAATTTCTGCTACAGAATAGGCAAGGCTATTGAGGACAGAATACGGGAAAAACTTGGAAATGAACTACTGAAGGTTCAAACACGTGAGAATATAGATGATAATATGTGTGTAAATGATATTCAGAACGGTCAGGACATGATCATCAGCTATGATGGTAAAGATGTTTATTATGTGGAAGTGAAAGCCAAGTGGAACTTTGAATATGACAATTATGCACATATGAGCACTAATCAGGTTAGAATGGCAGCAAGTAACCCTAGTTGCTATGCGCTATGTTGCGTGGATTTATCTGATTCAGACAAAGTGAACATTCCTGCAGATTCATCAATTGAATATATAGAAGAGCATGAGGCTGAAATCTTCGCACAAACTAAAGTACATTTGAACATCGGTGATGAATTAAAAGAAATAATGACTCCAATCCTAAATGCAGAGAGTGATACTTCAGGCAGACAAATAAAGCTAGGAGATTATAGGGCAAACATTTCAAAAACGGCTTTCACAACTGGTGTGGAATTTGAAAACTTAATTGAAGCCATATTGGATAAATGTTCTTTTGAGCATACCTTATAGCCTTTATTATGCTTGTACTGTTTTAGATATAGTAATATGGCAAGATATGAAAGCTTTTCACTTAAAAAGATATTATAAAATTAAAGGCAAGTGTAGCCCCACTTAAAAGCATTTATATAACCATAACGCACAATATTTTTATGTTGATAAGTTTCTCTCACTTGTAGTACAATAAACGTAAATTATGGCACTCGCAATAAACATAAACGACCTGCTTAACAAGCAGAAGATTGAATCCAACCGCATTGAGTTTAAGAAAGGTTGGAATCCGGGGAGCATATATCATAGTATATGTGCTTTCGCTAATGATTTCGACGACCTTGGTGGTGGATATATCATCGTTGGTGTAGATACCGACGATAAGACAGGTATGGCAATTCGTCCTGTAGAAGGTGTGCCAATAGAAAAGATTGATGGCATATTGCAGGAGATGGTTGCGTACAACAATAAAATGGCTCCATACTATTTGCCTCGTACTTCAGTGGAAGAAGTGGACGGCAAACAGGTGATTGTAATTTGGTGTCCATCAGGTAGTTATCGTCCTTATTCCGTACCGGTGAATGTTACAGCAAAGGGAACTAAAGAGTATTTCTACATCCGTAGCGGGACAAGTAGCATAGAGGCAAGAGGCGAAGCTCTTGTTGAATTGCGTGAGTTGGCCAACCGTATGCCTTTTGACGAACGAGGAAATAGCGACATACAGTTGGAAGACATTTCATTGGTGCTTCTTCGTGATTATCTTGTAAAGGTGGGTAGCAAGTTGGCTGATGAGGTGATAACAACACCGCTTGCTACAATTCTTGACCAAATGGAACTCTACACTGGTCCTAAAGAGAATCGTTTGCTTCGTAACGTGGCTGCCATGATGTACTGCGAGAATCCAAGCAAGTTCTTCCCATACACTCAGATTGATGTGGTGACATTCCCTAATGGAAAGATGAGAGACCCGAACAATTTTACGGAGGTCACATTAAAAGGAAGTGTTCCACAGATGATAAAGCAGACAATGGATTACATCAAGAGTAATGTTCTCAAAGAACATGTGTGTAAAGTGTCTGGCAGACAGGAAGCAGAACGCTTTTGGAATTATCCATACGATGCTATTGAGGAAGCTGTTGTAAACTCCGTATATCATAGAGATTTCTTACAGCATGAACCAATAGAGATAACCATTGAGCCGAGCGGAATATCTATACTTAATTGTCCTGGTCCAGATAGAAGTATCTCCAAAGAAGATATTGCAAAAGGCGATATGCTGAAAAGCCGTCGTTACCGAAATCGAAGGTTAGGCGACTTCTTGAAAGAACTCGACCTTACAGAAGGTCGCTCAACCGGTGTTCCAACAATACAAGCGAAACTGGCAGAGAATGGGTCACCACGCGCCATCTTTGAAACGACAGATGATCGCTTGACTTTCTTAGTTACTATTCCGATACATGAAGGGTGTTCAGATAGTTCGGAAACAAAGTCGGAAAGTTCGGGAATATATCTGAGTAGTTCGGAGGAAAGTATAGAAACGGTTGGTTTTGGTTCGGAGAAAAGCACTGGAAGTTCGGAGAAAACTTCAAATAGTTCGGAGAAAATACTCGAACTAATTAAACAGAACCCCAAAATATCAGCAGCAGGAATCGCCATGGAAATTGGCATTAGCTCGCGAGGGGTTGAAAAGCAAATCAAAAAACTTCGTGAGGCTGGTATCATCAAACGCAATGGCGCAGACAAGGGGGGCTATTGGGAAATCGTAAATTTGGACAACGACTAAAATAGTAGAACATGTTATTCGGAAACAAGATAAAAGCTCTTAGAGACGAGCAATGCGTATTGCAGCGCCAGTTAGCTGCATACTTAGAAATAGATACTCCCATGTTCAGTAAGATTGAGCGTGGGGACAGACGAGCAAAGCGTAGTCAGGTGACAATGTTGGCAGAATACTTTCATGTGGATGAAAAGGAAATGCTAACATTGTGGCTTGCTGACAAGATATTGGATGCGCTTGAAAGTGAAGACTCTTTTGCACTTGACGCTATAGGTGTGGCAGAAAAAATAATCAGACAATCAAGGTAAAAACGATTATGGAACGAGCCGAAGAACACAGTAATGCTTTCAAGCGCATGGCGGCCTTCCACAATCCCGAATTTCATAAACTCAAATCGGTCATTAAAGATTTGGGGTGAAGCGTATAAAACCATCAGTAGCTTCTATTACAGAGGTCATCAATGATAATCTCAAGTTGTAAGTTTCGGACAAGATATGGGCAATAATTTTAGACTCGTTTTAGTAATAACATTACATTACTTGATAATATCGCTACAACGGTACCATCGGAGCGATATTATCAGATAAAGGAATAAAAATGGACATTAATTCTATATTATGGGGGTTCATCGCCTCTTATTTAGCAGGTTCGTTACCTTCCTTGAGAGAATTCATTTCAAAGAAGGATAAAATGACATTGGATGAAAGGATTGAGCAATGTTATCATACAGCATTAAAACGATGGTGTGCAGACGATGCCGTCAGGCAACACATTGCCTATAAATATTTTAACGACCTCAATCAATTAAAGGAACTTTACTCAACTGAAAAGTGGGAAAAGGAGGGCGTAATTCTGAATAGTCTTGCTATATTATGGATTGTGGAATTAAGTAAGGATGAAGAAGTGTCCAATTATATTACCACACAAGGAATTATTTCGATTGATGACAAATTAGACAAACTGACTGCACTCCTGACAAATCATGAAACCAGAACGGGGCAACAGATACATAGGGGATTGACAAAACACAAAGCGGTAGATGGTTATATTCGCCGTTTCTGCACGTCTGATCAATCAGAGAACAACTTCATACATTACGTACTTGGGAAAAAAGAACGTCATACATTGGCTGACTATGTAACGGGAGTAGAGGAGACATCGGCAAATAAGTTCGTTCTGTATAGCAGTGCACAAACTGGTAAGACAACAGAACTGAAACAACTATGTTGGGAATTGCAGCAAAGTGGTCTTTACCTCCCTGTAAGTTTTGAAATTAGAACCAATACGAAACTTAAAAGAGAAGATTTGCCGGAATCACAATACGTAGATGGCAAGGAGGTAGTTCTCGTAATTGATGCACTAGACGAGGTAAACGGCCAAAAATATGAAGACTTGTTGGAGGAAATAGGAGGTTATGCCTACGAACACCCAGAAATGAAAATGGTACTCTCGTGCCGTAGCAACTTCCGCAGAGAACGACAATTGGAGTTATTTACAGAATTGTTTTTGGAAGAGCTAAGTATAGGCGATGCTAAAAACTATGCAACCAAACGCGAGGTTAACAGTGATGGTTTTATGAGAAGCATCTTCGCTAATCAGTTAGAAGACTTCATAAAGAACCCTTTCTTCTTGAACGTATTGATTGACGCATACAAAGAAAAGGGAAAACAACTTCCAAAAAGTAAGGCGGAGATATACAGACTCTTTCTAAAAAGCAGTTACAATAAAGAGGTAAAAGAAAAGAATGTACCTCTATCGGCACAACATAGTTTTGAAGAGTCTATTCAGCTAATGGAAAGAGTAGCCCTTGGGCTATCGCTGACGAATGCCCAAAGTCTGAACAAGGAGGAACTGCGTATATGCTTGCAAAACAATAATGACAACGTGGAAGAATGTTTGCGATATGACCTTATTCGCAATGAGGGAGGTCTGTATTCATTTACACACAATGCATTCCGCGAATGGCTTGTTGCCAACTATTTGAACAGACATGGTATAGAAAAAGCTAAACAACTGGCCACGCATCCCGACGGACGTATCAAGCCGGAATGGTATAACATCATTATGCTGTGGCTGTCGATGTATGGAAAAGACAAGAAAGAAGAAGTTTCTGCTGTATTAAAATGGTTGAAGAAAGCCTGTCTAGATCTAGTCATCTACATTGACAGAGATATGCTAGACTATGAAACTCGAAACGAAGTGTTTAAAGGACTTCTGTTGGAGTATAAATCGTTGGGCATTAGAATGTCGAACATTATGACGCGCGATTATGAGGATTTGTGGCGATTTGCGTATTCGACAGATACGGTGAGTTTTGTTGTAGATGAATTAAGCGAAACAGAAACAGGAACGACTTATTATTCAGACTTGATGTGTCTGTGTTATTTTCTAAACTGGGATGATTTGAAGTCTGATAGCGCTGATTTGACTGAAAAACTTTTCAGTGTGTTGGAGAAAAAGACAGCTGAATCACTGGAGAAAGAAGACAAATACCACGATTTGTCATTCGTATATTTTGACAATTTCTTTTTTACGCAGCAGATATATTTAGAACGCTTGTTTGCCATCGTAAAAGACTCAAACAACTATGACGCCATTAAATCAATGACAAGGCTGATAGGTGAGGCGGGCAAGGCCGATGACTATATTGATTATATACTTGATAAAGAAGGGCATGTTCATAATCAACACGAAGGACATACTACACATGTGGTGTCGCGAACGACTATCTATACAACCCTTGCTAAAGTACAATCTCTTCAGAGTATAGAAAAAATTCTTACTCACACATTTTATCATACACATTATGAATATCATGATGAGCAGGAAGAATACTTAAACATGCTAAAAGGAGTGTTTGGAAGGGCGAGCGAATTCATAAAACAAGGACATACAGAACTGATAGGAGTTGTGGAAGCTTATTATAAAAAAGCCTTTAAAGAATATCACCGCCATTTCGATAATAATAATCAGACACAAGAAATGTTGCTGGTTTTCAGGGATTGTTATTTGACTGCCGGTTTGCGAGAGAGAGGAAGAAAGGCATTCTATGAGAGGCAGACAGAACTATTTGATCCCCAAAAAGAACCCTCAAAGTGGGAAGACATCAGACAAGCCTATATTATGGCTGCTTTATGGATGACTGTAGAGGATGTCAAGGATGATTTTGAGAAGTTTGCAGCAGACAACAGTACAGACATGGCTAAGGTCAGTTGGTATCATGAAATACCCTATGCCGAGGTGGCAGAATGCGCAGAGATACTTTACAAGGAGAAGTTTCCTCAGCCTAAAATAATAACCAAGGGGCGTGAAAGACGGCAACAAGCGTTTAAAGATTTTGCTGAGTATCCTGTATTTAAGCAGATTGTACTGGAAATGGTGACTGGACTGAACAATCATAGTTCCAGGAAAGAGCATTATAAGAAACTGCGCGACCAAGAAGAAGGATACAATCGGTATGCATTTAGTTTTTTGCTGCTCTTCGCCGACAATAATGATCATTACGACATTGGAGAAATTGTCAAAGGCATCAAGAACAGAGATATCTATGAATCCTTCTTCATGAAGGAAGTGTCGGCAATGATGGATAGTCCTGATATGGATTTACCTGTAACAGAGAAGACCAAGAGTCGGATAGTAGAATGGGCCAAAGAATCAGTTTTAAAACTAAGCGATGGAGAGCCCATATACTTCTGGCGAGAAACCTTAGGACTAATGTTGAGTGGAGAATTTGAAATTCCTGCTGAGAAGTTGCTCTCACTTCTTAGTTATGGTAGCTACAAAATATATAGAAAAGATTTTGATGAGTATTATAGCCGCGAGTACTCTTTGTTTAAATATATAACAGAGAGAGTAGATTCTATGACTTTAGCTCCCAAAGTGATAGAAAAACTACGGGAAAATATTGACAATGAAGAATATTCGTTGTTATATTCTTTCTCAAACTATATCATAGAAAACCAAATAGAGGAAGGGTATAGCCTTGTGCTTCGCTTTGCATTGTCAGGATATTTATTGTCTACAAACGTAATGGAAGCTCTTGTGAAAAAAGGAATGAAGATAGAAGAAATAAAGAAAGCGGCATCGAACTTGAAAGTGTCTGACAGACTATTCTGTTATTCAACACTTATAAGGTATACACAGGAATCGGTTTGGGTAAGAGAAAAGCTGGAAGGAGAATACAAGAGTTTTAACGGATATTATTTAGAGCATGCGGTACGTCTGTTGATAAGTATTGGCAGCATGGATGCGCTGGACTATCTTGTGACGCACCCGGAAATGATAAAAGACGAAGATGACTACCACTTTAATTATGACAATCCAAACACCATTTCATCGCTGTGCTATTTTATCCGCTACAGTCATGAGCGTAAGATGCATGGCCATTTTATGCTGAATAGTATACTTAACTCTTTGGAAAAGATTGCCATAAAAAGTAAGGATACATTAATGGAGGTAACACAATATTTGCGTCAGTTAACCAAAATGGGAGAAATGTATAAATATCTGAACCGCTAAGTAAGTGAGCAAAATTAGTTTATATAAAATATTTATTGTCTTTTCCCGTTTT
>ERZ1026852.1947-NODE-1947-length-10249-cov-4.405827_pt1 | contig 10249 bp, 18 predicted proteins | sample MGYA00380156_ERZ1026852 | MGnify/ENA primary metagenome ERZ1026852 (study PRJEB33269, sample SAMEA4719792) | human gut metagenome | biome: human-associated habitat; feature: organic feature; material: feces | place: Cameroon | collected 2013-10 ...
AAACAGCCTTACCATGTTTGTGTCGCCGTACCACTCCCAGTCAAGGAAACGGCGAAACATCTTAATCCATCCTTCTTCCATAGTCCTCGTAGTGGTTAATGTGATAGATATTATCTCCCTTGAAACTCACCCAGGTCACATATTTAGTGCGTTTGAGCTTCTTGAGCGAGGTTCTTACCGAACCCTCCGACAATCCACTCTCAATAGCGAGTTTGCGAGGGTTGCTCACCAGTTCGCCACGCTTCACGTCAAGTCCCCTCCAAGCCCGATTCTCGGTGTTGGCTCTCAGCAGGAGATGGAGATAAAGTTTAGCGGTATTCATATCGTCGTACCACTCCCATTCACGGAACGCCTGTGTCAGTATAATGCATGATTCCATAATGCTACGTTTCTTTAATTCGGATTCCGTGAACGTGGAGCATCAGCTTGCGGCGAAGCACATAATCTGCCTCCTTGCGAGTGATGGCACTCTTCACGTCCTCAACTATCTCTGCGCCCGTGCTGTCTATGTACACGAAATCGGCTGTGTATATGGCGTTGTGCTCTATGCAAACCTCCTTATACACCGGCTCTCTCCTGGTGATGAAACCGATGTCCTTCTGCCGAATGTCGTTCTTCTTGCAGAAGTCGATAGCCTCTTTCTTGGTGGAGAAATAGTTGCCGAGCGATTGCGTGGTGTAAACAAGCCACTGACGCACCTCTCTGTCCTTTATCTTCACATTCTCGAACTTGGCAGGTATCAGCTCGTACTCCACCTGACGGCGAAGCTTTCTGACCTCGCCGGCACGTGCCAGCATCTGAAGCTCTATCCACCTGTCGTACTCCTTCTTGCTGTCGTATTTCTCTACCGTGGAGAAATCAATGCCGTTCTGCTCGCAGTAGAACTTTGCGTCGTGCTCCGTGCGGAATCGGTGCTCACTGCCTGGCACGACGTATATCTTCTGGTTGCCGAACTTGAATCTCTTTAAACTCATTTCGTCATGATTATGTTTGTTAATTGTTTTCCGTTGCTCGTAATGACCCATTTGCCGTTTTCGCATGGGTCTATCCACAGATCCTCGACCTTTCCGAACTTGGTGACCGAGCCGCACAGGTCAATCACCCAGCCCTCCTTGCCGGGGAATGGTCTTATCGCCCTGCCCACCATCTGATAGTAGAGGGCAAGCGACATCGTTGGGCGCGCAAGAATGATGGTGTCGAGTGCAGGGTGGTCGAAGCCAGTTGTGAGCACGCCCACATTGCACACCACTCTCACCTCTCCGCTCTTGAACCTTTTCAAAATATCGTCACGCTCCCTTTTCGGAGTGCTCCCAGTCACCACCTCGCACACCGGGGCCAACTGGGCCGCAAGGCTCTCCGCATCCTCGACGAAGCGGCAGAAAACGAGTATTCCGTTGCGTCTCTTGCCGTCCTTCGGGTGCAGCACTCTATTAATGATGCTCAACGTGTACTCATAGAAGCTGACACGCTCGAATTCCTTGAATAGCGACTTGTCGTCGTAGTCCGCACCAGTAGAGTTGAGCTTCACATTGTCCATATCTATGCGGTTCATGTCGAAGTAGCGCAAGCGAGCCAAATAACCGCGCTCTAAGAGCGTTTTCACTTGGCAGTAGTAAAGTACACTGTCGAACACTCTTGGGCGCGTCCTGGTGAGGAATTTGAGGATTGAGCCGTATTTTGGGAACGGACTCCCTATCGTCTTCGGGTCTATCGTCTGACCGAGCCTATAAGGAGTGGCAGTAAGCCCAATCACCTGCCTACCCTTGACGGCTGCGATAAAGTCACGGTACTGGCCACCGAATGGGTTCACGAGGTGGCACTCGTCGATGAGAATCTTGTGGAAGTGGTTGAAGTCCTCGCAGTGGTTCATCACACTTCCGATGGTGGCGAATGTGATACGGCTTATCACCTTGCTGTTGAAACTCGCAGAGTACACCGAGCAGTCCCACACTCCGTAACTCTGCAACTTGTCGAAGTTCTGCTGCAATATCTCACGGTTAGGCTGCAACACGATAAGCGGTTCGTCAATCCTTGACGCTATATCCGCTATCACAAGCGATTTTCCAGCGCCGGTAGGGAGTATGATGATGCCGTTGTGCTTCGAACTGTTGGGGTCGCTGAAGAAGCGGACAGCCGCATCGGAACTCTGCTGCTGATAATCTCGTAACGTGTAAACCATCACATCGGCTTCTTTGTGAGTGAGTACAGCTGCATCGAGAGGAATACAAACAGCACCGACACCCAAGGAATGACGGACAGCATCACCATCAATGCCGTGATTATCCAGTAGGCTTTATTACTCACCTCGCACTCATCGAACAGCCAGTGGAGCAGTAGCATTAACGCCAGGTTGATGAGCGCACCTGTTAATAATATATATAGTATCATAGCGGTCGTTTTTAGCGTTCTTTTTATACTAACGGATATGCTTTCTTTAATAAATCCCCGAAACATTCAATAAATTTCTGTGCCATTGCTGTAGAAGGGAATGCTAATGGAGAATTGGGATAAACGGTAGAATTCTTCTTTTGTGTATATCATAGGTTTTTAATTGTTAATTGGGTCATAAATAGAATTAAAACTCGGCAGTTCATTCCGCAATAACCATTGTGGCCATAACCATGCTCTGCTTGCCGAGGGAAAAATTGCAAATCTCATTCTTGTATGGTTGAGGCTATTTTTACATTCCGACGCCGCAACTTAGCTGAACGCAACAAGATATTACATCGTTGAATATAATGAGTGGAAATCACTGTACTTGTCATCATCTGGCAGGGGTACGGTGGCACCGTGCTCGGTTGCCATATACGACTGCACCTTGTTCATGAAATCGGTCATCTGACGCTTGTTGAGCTTCGAGGTCTCCACCCACTTGTCTATCACCTGACCGTTGGGGAGCACGACCGGCGAGCGGAACATCTCGCAAAACAGGTCATGCACGTTATCCTTGTTCCAGCTGTCATCGCCGTAGGTCTTGTTGAAGAAGTTGGCGATGTCGGCGAACCACACCCAGCACAGGGCATTCTGGCTCATAGTGCGTGGCTGCCGCCTCTCCCAATCGGCTTTCGCCTCAATGGTGGCGACATAATCACCGTTGGGGAGGAACCTGCAACACTCGTCAAGCGTCCTCCCGTCGGTGACCTTTCCGTTCACCTTGCTAAGGTGGATGACCATCTTCGCTTTCATGGCTCTACATTTATGCCAAGACAGGAGGCATAGTGCTTGAAGTTGCGCTCCTCAATCTGCGCGTCCTCCGGGTACCATCTTGCGTTTTCCTTGAACCTGTCGAAGCATTTCTTGCAAAACCACTGGTTCAGCACCGCAATGTAGTAGCCTTCATTTGGCTTATCATCGCAGTAGTCGCAGATACCTGGAGAGCCGACGGCATCAAACATTTCCATCGCAGATGCCTTGATAATCTTGAACTTGTCAAATTCAACTACCTTTGCCATAATCAGTATGGGGGATTGAATGAGTTGTTCTGCTGACTGTACTGCTGGTTGGCGAATGGCACATTCGGATTGCTTTCCTGCTTAGAGCCGAGCAGTTCCATGCTGTCGACATACACCTCTGTGACCTGGCGCTCGGTGTTGTCACGAGCCGTGTACTTGCGAGTGCGCAGCTTGCCCTCGATGTAGAGTTTGGTTCCTGCCTTGACGTAACGCTCAATGACCTGCACGATGTTGCCGTTAGCAACGATGCTGTGCCACTCCGTGCGCTCTGGCATTACCGTCCCGTCGCGCTGGTGTACGACTTGTCGGTGGTCGCCAGCGAGAATGTGGCGAACTTCTGACCGTTTCCATCTCTGATTTGTGGGTCTTTGCCCACATTGCCCAATAAGATAACTTTATTTACTGCCATAGTGTTGTGAGTTAAATGTTTGACTTTTTATTTAAGTTTCTGCGTGAATGAGCCCTTTCGGGTCGTCTTCTTCAAGTATTGCTTGTAGAGGTCGGGGTGGTCGGCTTGGAAAAGCTTGGAGTCGAACGTGGTGCTCTCGCTCGCCTTTCCAATGGTGGCGGTAAACTGGTCGCACTCCCATTTGCTCACTCCGGCAGCCTCCATCAGCTCACGGAGCCTCTCCTTCATCGCCTTGGCGGCTTTCTCCGCCTTGAGCAGCGTGGCAATGGCTGTCACAACATCGGAGGGCACCACCAACGAGGAATCACTTTCAGTTGGTTTCACTTCCTCAACCTTTTCGGCGTAAACCTGCATTTCCGGGTTGAGGTAAACGAAACGCCCGTTGCCGTCGGGCATAATCTCGGTGGAAAGCAACTTTAGCACCTTCTCATCGTCTTGACGAGGAATGCGCCACAGCTCTCCAGCACCGTTGCGGAGCCAGTTGCCGATAAGACCCTTGACCTTCTTGCCCGTCTGCTTCTCAAACATCACAGCATAGCAGGAAAGCTGCCACGACAGGTATTCCTTCAAGCCGTCAGGACCGCCGGGGTAATAGTCCAAGTTGTTGGTCTTGTGGTCAACGAGGTAGATGTTGTCCTCGTCATCGCACCACACAGCGTCAATCTGCGAGGCGAAGTTGAGGTAATCAACGGTGAACTCGCTGGCGACGGTCTTCACATTGCGAGGTTTCACCTTGCGGTAGTGGGCGAGCTCGTCGCTCACGTCCTGGGCAGGAAGTGTGCCGGCGGTCGGGTGCGCCTTTTCGGGGAAGGTGACCAACTCAATACCGAGTTCGTCCCACGCTTGGATCGCCTTGTGGACGCATGTGCCGTAGTAGCCGGCTTTCGGTATCTGCACCCTTTTCACATAATCGCTCGCATCTGTGTAGATGCCGAGGAGCAACACAGAGTGGATAAGTCCTGTGATACCGGAAAGGGCTTCCTCTCCACGTCGGTAGGTGTGTCCGTCCTCATCGAACACCACCGACGACTGTTTAAGTTCTGCTTTAGTAATCATTGTTCTAATTATTGGGGTTTAGGGAATTGTGCTGCCATTTCTTGCAGTGCTGCCATAAACTCGGAGCCCTGTGTTGTTGGAACACTCTTGCTGTATGTGCGCCATACGGCTTCCAGTTCTTCACGGCTCTTCACGGCACGCATAGCTGCACAAGCCTCATCAACTGCAACTTGAAGTTTCTCTTTAGCTTCCTGAGGCAAATCCTCACCGGCATAGATGTATAAGCCAAGACCGAACATTGCGATGTTCTTAACAAGGCATCGCATGATGGCTGTGTTCACGTCGAACATCGAAGCCTGCTCAACGAACTTGTTTCCAAACCTCGTTTTGTACTCATAAGGCGTGTCCTTCATCGCCTTGTTTTTGCTGTCCATTACTGGAAGCCACATACTCATCGTCTCACCTTCAATTGTGAGTGATGTTTCTACCATATAACCAAGGTGCCCGTCATAGAGGAACGGCTTACCGTCCCAATGGCGAACCTCGTAGTTTGCATCTGGGTATCTGCTCTTGACTTGCTGCCAAGCCCACACCCATGAAAGGTAGGTCAACTTGTCTTTCCCTTCACCCTTGACCTCGGTATGGTCACTGACATCAATCGCGTTCAGAGTAGCGAACACACTCTTGTTTTTTGTTTCTTCCATAAGTTGAATATTAAATGTTTGACTTTTAATTATTTGCACTATAAAAATAGCGTTTTATGACAATAGACGCAAACAGATGGGACTCTATTTTCGTCTGACCAACGCTATTTAACGGATAGGTTAAGTTGTGTCAATGCAATAATAAAAAGTGCTGCCTGCTGTCACAGCGACAGCACTCTCCGATTAAGTTACCATATAATCTGTAAATAGATATAGAAATAACATTAACATAAAACTTAAACTACCTATACATAGAAGTGTGGTGGCTTGCCCTGGTGCGACCCAGGCGGATGCTCGGTTGCGGTTTTGCGGTTATGCGTGTGGATTTACGCCTCACGGCGGAGCGCCACACATGTGATGATAGTTAGTGCAAAGTCGCATCCGGCTCTCGTGAGCGGAAGCCATGCACCTCACTTCTTGCCGTTGTCGTCCTTATCCCATTGCTCAAGTTCCAACCAAATCTTTCTCACGAGGAACAAGATGGAATATACCCATATAGCCCAAGGAATGAGCGTTGACAGAGGTGCGTCGTCTGCCGGAACCATGAACACGGCTGAAAGGAATAGGACGCACGAGAAGATTGTGAGGAATGTTTTCATTTCAGTGAATTTTTAGATGTTTGACTTTTTGGGCTGCTTGCTTGGCCTGCAATGTTGCAGGACCTGGGAGAGGTTGAAACGCCACTTCCCGTTCTGTGCGTTCACCTTGCCGGCGCACTCGATGGCACCCGACAGGTGAAGCCGCTCTAAGGTACGCTCTCCGCCAACTATACGGGCGGCCTTCGTCTTTCCTACCGTCATCGTCGAAGTCGCAGCGAGAATGTTCGCGAGCAACCTGTTCTCGATTGCCATGCGCTCCATCACCCGGTCCTCCTGACGGTTACGGTACCTAACTCATTGTCTGTGCTCGTTGACCATCTGCACCCGGCTTTACGCTCAGGCAACAGACGGCTGTAAAGCGCCACCCTTATGTAGGGTGTCTTTTCTATCGGGAACTGAACTGCGTCCCCGATTTTCATATCTCGGATAGTTCCGACGATATTCTCATGTGTGGTTGTTGCTTCCATAACAATATAAAAGTGTTGAAGAATTTTTCATAATAGCCGCGAGGTGAGGTGTTCACCCCACGGCGGACGAAAGCCTTTCCCGATAAATGAGTATCTTTGCGGTACCAAACAATCAAAAACATCTTACTTATGGACTTAAAGACTTTCGTTAAAGAGACACTCACGCAGATTGCCGAGGGCGTGAATGAGGCTAAGCCTCAACTCAATGAGAATGGTATGCAACTGGCTGTTGAAGCGAGTGCCTTAGGAATAGATTTGCCAAAAGCACGAAGCGACAAGGGTATGAAGTTCGTTTCTGTTGTCAACTTTGAAGCTGTACTTGGAATTGAGACAACCAACGAGACTTCAGGTGGCATCAGCGTGCTTTCAAGCATTTTCTCAATGGGAGGCAAGAAAGGGAAACAGGAAACATCAAATGATGTAACCAAGGTTTCATTCTCCGTCGCTCTCACTTATGGGGAACTGTAATTTCACATTGAATTTGATTTTCTCTTGGTCATCATTTGTGCAAGTTGAGTTTCCTCCATTTAGAAGACAATAATTGTCGCCACTGCTTAAAGGAATTTCAAACTCAAGCAAGGTCTCAAAAGACGGGATGACCACATTCATGTTGCGCAAGGCTTCCCTTGCGTCAGTAATCCCTTTTGCCACTTGTTGGATAATGGTGTTTGTGTATTCGCTTAATATCATTGCCGTAAATGTTTTGTAGGGGTGGAGCCAGTAAGGAGAACAAAACCTCATCAGCTGACACAAGCCGTGTTTGCTTCTCAATATATATGGCCGTTCAATGACGGCTTAATGCTCGGTATTCTTGCCTCTCTTGAAATGAACACAGGAATGTTTTCTCTCCTGTAAATAAGGATGCCGAGGACATACACCCTCTTTTCATAAATGACGCCGGGATTCCCGCCGTCATAGTATCGCCTTACCTTTATCATTGCCGTAAATGTTTTGTAGGGGCGGCGACAGGATTCGAACCTGCGCATCGGTAAAAGAACCGCCGTGCCCACATGGCCGTGAACACCACCTTGACCTCTTGGTTGTACGCCGCCTGAATTATGCTTGTGCCGTTTCCGGCTTCTGTATCTTTAATTATCACTCCGAGCGGTCATCTACGCCGCCGCTCATCGGCACCAGCCTTCGGCATGGCTGGAATTTCGCTCGCCTCCCCTCTCGCCTGGCGCGGGATTTCTCCTTATTGCCAATTCTGCTCCCCGTTCCTCTGCCTCTCGGTGGGGGACGGATTACGGCATAGCGGTACTGGAGGTTCGCTCAACGACTGGCTTAACGCTGTACAGTCAGCGTCAGTTCCGTCGGAAAGCAATAAGTCAATGAACTCTGCTGCGCCCTTACGGGCCATTTGCTCCGCCGGTTGGTATTGCGCCAACGACCTCAGAGGCTATCCAGCGCTCTGCGCTCTACATTGCTGAGCTACGGCGGAATTGCTGTCGGTTATCAGATCGCCTTCGCGATTCGGTCAATCAGCTGAACGACGCTTCTATCGTCATCAGCAGCCGCTTTTGCCACAATACATAACGCCTGCACCTTGCTCTTCTCCTGAAGCCACCACTTGTGGAAGGAGATGCTTGTGTCCTGCTCGTTCTTCAACTTGCTCTCCAGCGACTTCACATTCTCCTTCAGGTTTTCAAGCTCAGCGATGAGGTTGGCGTTGTCCTCACGAAGCCCTTCAAGTTCGTTGTTCACTGCGTTGCTGTTCTCGTTCTCGATTGCCATGCTGGCGTTCATTTTTTCTTCCATAGTCGAATTTTTATTCAGTTAAACAATTTGGTTTCAATCGCTTGCTATCTCACAGAAAAGTGTTAACTTTGGGTTGTGATTGATAGATAGTGCAAAGTTAGTCATTTTTGACTTATTACAATTCATTTGTGACTTATTTTTGCTTGTATTTTAGTTTTTTTAACAATAAGTATATTTATGCCTAAAAATATGATGGTATGATTGAAAGAATTAAAGCGGTATTAGCCTACAGCAACATGACAGAAACCCAATTTGCAAAACGGTTAGGTGTTACACAGAGCAGTCTTAATAGAGTAATGAGGGGTGCGACAGAGATTAGTTTTAAGTTAGTAAATGCACTTTTGACTGAATATAATGAGATTTCAGCTGAATGGTTGATGCGTGGAACTGGTACTATGCTTGCAGAAGACAATAAGGCAGCCGACGCAAAACGAATTTCCGGATTGATAGACGTGGTCGCCATGCAGCAAGAGATTATCAAAAACCAACAGGAGAAAATCAAACAACTTCAAAACCAATAATTGCCGCTTTTCTGAAAAACAGAAAAGTGTTTCCGATTTATTGTCGCAAACTTTTTAAAAACCAACACAAAAGCAACATAACATCCTACATTCCAAGCAATTACGAAGCCGAAATTTGAATAAAAGGTAAAAATAACTCATTCCTACCACAAAACGCCCCCTCTCCACAAAATTTAATCTTTTTTATATCACAACAACAAGCCCGTCCATTGCCCATACGCACCTGCGCCGACGACCGTTCACAAGCGACTGGCAAATGCCAATTAATATTAAAAGGTTTGTGTAATTGGTGGAAATTTGCGAAATTTGAGATTTGAAAACCAATTGGCTTTACTTTATTATATGAAAAAATATATAATTGCGGCTTTGTCGGTTTGCTTTGTGTTCACTTCACTCTACGCCGACACAAAGAGAAATACCGACAAGAAAAAATCCGTGTATGAGAAGCAAGCTGTGTCTATTCCGATGGCTGACCAGGTGGCAGGCAAGAAAGGACCCCAAAAAGTGGCTATCACTGCCCCCGACAAGCAGCTCTATGGCGAATGGACTATTTTGAGCGTAAATAAAATCGACATCGACACCGATAAGCGTGCCTATATCTTCCTTGATTTCAAAAATGGCAATCAAGTGTATGGCTGTAATGGTTGTAATGCCATCAACGGTCGCTTTAAGCTGAAAGGCAACAAACTGTCGTTTACCGATATGATTCAGGGCGGAGCATTGTGCTACAGCGTGACGAGCGAGCAAACCATCATGGACGCTCTGGCAGAGGTGGCAAGCATGGAAATGCAGCAACTCTACAACATCAACTATCTGGTGCTGAAAAACCTCAAGGGACAAGAGGTGATGCGTCTGCGCCAACTCAATTTCGACTTGCTGAACGGCCCTTGGTTGGTGAAGGAGATTGAGGGCGAGAATGTGCTCGACAAGGAAATACGCCTTGTTATCGACATCGACATGCGCACCGTGCATGTGCAAACCCAACACAACATTATCCGTGGCAAAGTCCACATCGACTCTTCAAAGGAAAACGATGTGCAGTTTGAGGACTTGCAGTATTACCACAACCAGAGCGTGAACGATAAGGAAACCCAGTTGCTGATTAAACTGGAAGAAACCGTGTCGTGCAAAAAGGCTGGCAATATCAGCACCGATATGGAGCTACTCAACACCGCCGGCGAAACCGTGATTCGCCTGCAAAAAACCGAACTGGAACGCAAAGACCTGTAATGGTTCAGTGAATAAATACAGGGGGCACCGAAACAAAAAACATAAAAAACAGCCTTTTGGCGAAAAACACAATCCGGTAGGGACGTGATACTTCACGTCCGCCCATAATTGTG
>ERZ1026852.1957-NODE-1957-length-10199-cov-6.440852_pt1 | contig 10199 bp, 8 predicted proteins | sample MGYA00380156_ERZ1026852 | MGnify/ENA primary metagenome ERZ1026852 (study PRJEB33269, sample SAMEA4719792) | human gut metagenome | biome: human-associated habitat; feature: organic feature; material: feces | place: Cameroon | collected 2013-10 ...
ATATAAAGAAAAATATTTAACGATAAGGATTATCTAATCAAATACGATGGAGGAAAAAGGAAAATGAAAAGAAGAGCACTCGCATTATTGTGTGCAGGAATTCTGGCTGTTGGTATGCTTACCGGATGCGGAAGCAGTTCTGACAAGAAGGACGGCAGTACAAAGACGGAAGAGACGAAAAAAGCTAAAAAAAGTGATGGAACATTTACAGCCGCATTAAATTATATGCCGACATCACTTGAACCGAACACGGCAAGTGATGATCAGACATCTTTGATCCGCCCAATTTATGAACCACTATTTTTAGAGACCAAGGACGGAGTAGAATATTATCTGGCTGACAAACTTGATATCTCAGAAGATGGAAAAACATATACGATTCATCTGAATGACAAGGCTAACTGGAGTGATGGAGAACCTGTTACAGTTGATGATATTCTTTTTACGATGGCTTATGCAGGAAGAAAATCAGGTGGAAAATCATCTTATACAATGATTAACAAACAGGATATTACTTTTACGAAAAAAGATGATAAAACACTCGAAGCTGTACTTCCAGAAGCATATGCTACTTATACATCTGCAATCGGAAGAATGATTATTTATCCGTCTCATGCTTTTGATAACGATTATACAAAGGTGGAAGGAAGCGGATATTTTAATTCAACAGATATGGCTACTTCTGGAGCTTATACAGTAGATGAAATCAATGATGACAGCATTGTGTATACTGCACGCGATGATTATTACAGAGGAACACCAAGTGTAAAGAAAGTTGTTATGAAAACAATTGGTTCGGGAAGCACCAAACAGGTTGCATTTGAAAATGGCGAGATCTCGTATATGAGAATCACGACACCAGAAGAATTGAAGAAATATGAAAGTGACGATAACTACAATGTCAGTTCGTTCTCAGAAGGAAGACTGAATTATCTTCAGATCAATCCTTACGGACCGGCAAAGGATAAACTTACAGAAGATGCAAGAAAAGCAATCTTCCTTGCTATAAATTCAAAGGAAGTTGTTGATACAGCGTTTGGAAGTGATGAACTTGCAACAGTTGCGAACAGTCTTCTGGTACCAGACCAGTCACTTTATAATAAAGACTGTAAAGGATATAAACAGAATCTGAAAGAAGCAAAGAAGCTTGCAAAGAGTTCTGGAATCGAAGGAACAACACTTAAATACATTTATAATGCAGATCGTCCGAATATGGAAGAAGTTGCAACAGTTCTTCAGCAGCAGCTTGGAGAAATTGGTGTGACACTTGATGTTGAAGGTCTGGATTCCAATGCATTCTTCCAGAGATTTTTTGCTATTATGTTCCAGTCAGGTGAAGAAGATCAGTGGGATCTTGGTTCAAATGGATGGGATTCTGAGCGTGGAAGCAGTCTTTGCCAGGCTTACAGTTATATTAACAGTAGTTCAAAAGCATGGGGATTTAGTGATGAAGCCGGACAGCTTGCAGCAAAAGTAAATGCAGCAACTGATAAGGAGGAAGCACAGAAACTTGCAAATGAATTACAGGATCTGACATTATCCGAATATTGGGAATATCCTCTTACTTATACGAATTATGTAATGGTATCCCAGAAAAATGTAACAGGTCTGAATGCAGTACCGATCGTACCGGAATTTTCGGATTACCTGAAAATCAAAGTAGACTAATAAACAGGATGTAAGTAAACGAAGAGGGACTTCAGCACAATGATATTTTTTGTGTGGGTCCCTCTTTTAAAGGAGAAAAGAAAGATGGCGAAATATTGTGCAAAGAAAGGAATACAACTAATTATTGTTGCGATTTTAATTTCTTTTTTCTCTTTTGCGGTTATCTATGCGGCACCAGGTGATATATCTGGAATGTATCTTAATGAGCAGATGTCGGATGAAGAGAAAGAAGCAATCAGAGAAAATCTTGGACTGAATAAGAGCCTGCCAGAGCAGTATCTGGGATGGGCAAGAGAAGTGTTGAAAGGAGATTTTGGTATCTCACTTGCGAATAATACTTCTGTAACAGAGCAGATTGTAAAGAGGCTTCCTGCAACCTTACAGCTGATGGGAGCTGCACTTATTTTGTCGCTTCTTCTTGCAATTCCGCTGGGACTTTGGTCGGGATACCGTAAAAATACCTGGATTGACAATATCATCAGTGGAATTTCCTATATCGGAATGTCCATTCCATCGTTCTGGCTTGGAATGGTACTGATTATTGTATTTGCAGCAAAGCTTCATATTCTTCCGTCGTCAGGTATGCATTCTGTCGGAAATAAATCGTTTCTGGATACAGTAAAACATATGATCATGCCCTGTATCACATTAAGTCTTTCCAATCTTGCTGTGTTTATCCGTTATATCCGTTCCAATACAATTGGGCAGTTAGGAGAAGAATATGTTCTTGCAGCAAAAGCAAAAGGAACAACTGGAGGCAGACTCTTGAAAAAACATATTTTAAAAAATACGTTACTCCCAATTATTACTTTGCTGGGTATGAATCTGGCATCTATTGTCTGTGGTTCTTTCATTATTGAAAGTGTATTTGGATGGCCGGGAATCGGTACGCTTGCAATGACAGCAATTGGTGTAAGAGATTATCCAGTGATTATGGCATACGTTATGCTTTCAGGTATTATTCTGGTTATTGGAAATTTTATCGCAGATATTTTGTATGCATTTGCAGATCCGAGAATTAAAAAGGAGGGTATGGCAAATGACTGATACAAGATTTAGAAGATTGAAAAAAGAAAAAAATGAAGAACAGATTTCTTATGATCACAGTGTGTGGAAGGATATAAAAAAAGAACTGTTTTCCAATAAGGTGGCATTAGTCAGTGTTATCGTTCTTCTGATTATTATTATAGCATCTATTTTGGCACCATTTAGTCCGTATGATCCGAATAAGATTAATGTAACGGAAAAACTACAGGGAATTTCGGCAAAACATATTTTGGGAACGGATGAATATGGGAGAGATTATTTTACCAGAGCACTTTATGGTGGACGTATTTCGCTTTCTGTCGGATTCTGTTCTATGATTATGACAGTGATCATAGGAACGGTGATTGGTATCACAGCAGGATATTTTGGCGGAAAAATCGATATGCTTTTGATGCGGTTTACGGATATTTTTCTTGCATTGCCGAGCATGTTGTTAATGGTAGTGCTGAATACAATTCTGCGACCTGGAATCTTCACTCTGATTGCCGTACTTAGTTTGTTCTCATGGGCACAGGTCGCAAGGATTACAAGGGCAGAGACGATGTCTGTCAAAGAGAGAGATTATGTAACTGCTGCGAGAAATCTGGGAGCAGGAAACTTGCGGATTGCAATAGAACATATTGTTCCCAATATTATGGGACCGATAATCGTAGCAGCCAGTCTTGGTGTTGCAAATGCAATCTTAATGGAATCTTCTCTTAGTTTTCTAGGACTGGGGGTACAGATACCGAGAGCTTCCTGGGGAAGTATGCTGCAGAGTGCACAGGGGCACATCTTGGATGCACCATATCTTGCTGTATTCCCGGGAGTTTTAATTCTTTGTACAGTACTTAGTTTTAATCTTCTGGGGGATGTCCTTAGAACGGCATTGGAACCTAAAATTGTAAAGTAAGCCTGGAGGAAGTATAAAATGGAAAAGCTGATGGAAGTAAAGAACTTATCTGTATCTTATTTTACCTATGCAGGCGAGGTACAGTCCGTAAGAGGAATTTCTTTTGATGTGAAAAAAGGGAAGACTACTGCTATTGTAGGGGAATCAGGATGTGGAAAATCTGTCACAGCCAAATCATTGATGGGATTGATTGAAAAACCCGGAAAAATAAGCACGGAAAGTCATATCCTATATCGGGGAAAAGAGATTACCGGATATACAGAAAAAGAATGGAATGCATTTCGTGGGAAAGAGTGTTCTATGGTCTTTCAAGATGCATTGGTTTCGTTGAATCCAACAATGAAAGTTGGAAAACAGATTGAGGAAAATCTTGAGAATCATGAACCAGGATTATCTAAAAAAGAAATTTCAACGAGATCTCTGGAAATGTTAAAATTGACAGGTATACCTGACCCGGAAGGATGTATGAATAAATATCCGCATGAACTTTCAGGAGGTATGCGACAGAGAGTTATGATTGCCTGTGCGATGGTCACATATCCCAAACTTCTGATTGCAGATGAACCGACAACTGCACTGGATGTGACAATTCAGGCACAGATCATCGCTCTGATGGAGGAATTACAGGAAAAAACGGGTATGTCGATTATCATTATCACACATGATTTGGGGATAGTTGCAGATATGGCAGATGAAATTATCATCATGTATGCAGGTGAAATCGTTGAGAGAGGGACTGCAAGAGATATTTTTTATAATCAACAGCATCCGTATACATGGGCACTTTTGCAATCTGTCCCAAGGATTGATAGTGAAGATAAAAGTATTTTGAATACAATCGAAGGAAACATACCTGATATGATAAAGCCGCCAAAGGGCTGTGGATTTTGCCCAAGATGTCCATATGCAATGGAAATTTGTGCAGAAGAAAAGCCGGAAACAGTACAGCTTACAGAGAATCACAGTGTTTCCTGTTGGCTGATGGATGAACGGGCAGACAGATGTGATGTTCCGTTTGGGAGGAAGAACGTATGATAGAAAAAGAAATTGTATTAGAAGTAAAAAATCTGAAAAAATATTTTCCGGCAGGTCGCAGGCATATGTTAAAAGCGGTCGATGACGTATCTTTTACGATTCATAAAGGTGAAACGTTTGGAATTGTAGGGGAATCTGGATGCGGAAAAACAACTTGTGGAAAAACATGTACAGGAATTCTTTCCAAAACAGACGGGCAGGTATTGTATCAGGGGAAAGATGTGCATCATATGAGTAAAGCAGAAAAAAGCATATTTACTCAGAAAATACAGACAATCTTTCAGGATCCATATGCATCACTGGATCCGCATCAGAAGGTATATCAGATTGTAAGTGAAGGAATGCGGATTCATCAGTTGACAGATAGTAAAGAAGAAGAAAAAAGAAAGGTCATGGAACTCATGGAAATGGTTGGATTGAATGCGGAACATGCAACACGTAATGTACATGAATTTTCAGGAGGACAGAGACAGAGAATTGGAATCGCAAGAGCACTTGCAGTAAATCCGGAATTTCTATTCTGTGATGAACCGATTTCCGCACTGGATGTGTCAATTCAGGCACAGATTATGAATCTTTTAATGAATTTACAGAGAGAACGTAATCTGACTATGCTTTTTATTGCACATGACCTGGCGATGGTAAAGCATATCTCTGATAATATCGGGGTAATGTATCTTGGAAAATTGGTGGAAATCTCGCCGGCTGCAGAATTGTATGAGAATCCGTATCATCCATATACGCAGGCACTTCTGGAATCCATTCCAATCGCAGATCCAGATATTGCAAAAAGCAGAGGACGACATTTCCTTACTGGAGATGTGCCAAGTCCGATTGATCCGCCGAAAGGCTGCAGATTTTGTGGAAGATGCAGCAAATGTATGGGCATATGTAATGAAGTTCGTCCGGAATTAAAAGAAGTATCCAAAGGACATCAGGTTGCATGTCATTTGTATGATTAAAAAATAAAAAGTTGTGTATGTATCTTTAGCAGAGGAGAAAATATGAAGTACGATTTTACAAGTGTTATTGAACGTAAAGGAAAAGATGCTCTGGCAGTAGATATCCTTCCAAATATGTTTGGAATGAAAGATAAAGTAGAAGTCAGGGAGGGATTGGACTATATCCCTATGTGGGTTGCAGATATGAATTTTCCGGCATTGCCCAAAATCACAGAAGCAATCATTGAGAGAGCAAAACACCCGACTTATGGATATTTTATGACCAGAGATGAATATTATGATGGAATTATCAAATGGCATGAAGAAAGAAACCATGTAACGGGTTTGAAAAAGGAGCATATTGGTTATGAAAACGGAGTTTTGGGTGGAGTAGCCAGTGTACTTCATGCAGTCTGCTCGTCAGGAGATAATGTTTTGGTGCATGCACCGACATATATTGGCTTTACTGGAACATTGAATAATAACGGTTATCACATTATACATAGCCCATTGAAAATGGATAAAGAGGGAATTTGGAGAATGGATTTTGAAGATATGGAAGAAAAGATTAAAGCAAATAAAATCCATGCTGCAATTTTTTGTTCGCCGCATAATCCAACCGGGCGTGTGTGGGAACGCTGGGAAATTGAAAAGGCAATGGAAATCTATAAAAAATATGATGTGACTGTTATCTCAGATGAAATATGGTCTGACATTATTCTTTTCGGGAACCATCATATTCCAACGCAATCGGTATCCGAAGATGCTAAAAACAGAACGATTGCATTATATGCACCATCCAAGACCTTCAATCTGGCGGGATTGATTGGCAGTTACCATATTATTTATAATAAGAGACTGAAAGAACGTGTGGTGAAAGAATCTTCTCTGGGACATTACAATTCGATGAATGTTCTTTCTATGCATGCACTGATGGGGGCCTATACACCGGAAGGTCAGGAATGGGTTGGAGAATTATGTGAAGTACTTGGAGAAAATGTCAGATATGCGTGCGATTATATTGATGAATATTTTGCAGGAGTTTCCGTGTCAAGGCCACAGGGGACTTATATGCTTTTTGTAAATTGTGAGGAATGGTGTAAAAAACATGAGAAGAGTCTTAGGGAACTCCTGAATATGGGGTTTGAGGCAGGTGTGTTCTGGCAGAGTGGAAAACCATTTCATGGAGAGTGGTATATACGTATGAACCTCGCTCTTCCTAAATCCAGAGTTATGGAAGCATTTGATCGCTTGGACAAATATGTATTCAATGCCTGATGGTAGTCCTGATTTCAAAAGTTAATAGATGATCAAAAAGGGGGCTGTGAAAAATTATATCCGCATTTTTCACAGCCCCTTTATATTTGATATTTATTCGATATTATCTGGTTTTTCCGGCTCATATTTTTTGAATATCCGGTCAAACAGAATACTGTAGATAAATGCTACTACAGAGAATCCGCAGATCCCGCTGATCACAACGACCAGAGCAAATGTCTTAACAGAACAGGCACATAAGTACAGGATCAGTCCGGTGATCACCAACATTACCAGTGTATATGGCAGGTGTCCGAATGTCATAAAAACTGCATTTTTTAACGCCTGTGTTGTACTGCACACAAAATGTGAGATGATCGGAAAGACATATAAGAATACAGATAATGCAACGAGACATACACACCAGAGGAGAATGCGTATCACTGCAAACAGTGTTGTATTCTGTGAATTGATGATGTAAAAATTCATTCCAAGAAAGATAAAGACCAGAATGGAAAATACCCATATCAGTGTACCTTGTTTAAAATTCTGACGGAATGATTTCCAGAAATTCTGCCAGATGTAGGGGTCCTCACCACGGACCATCTTCAGTGTCACATAGGAAAGTGCGCTGGTGGATGCACCGATGGTGATGATCGGAACACAACTGAAGATAAAGATCAGGTTCAATAGGATCAGATCAAATATTTTTGCGATGAACTCCATAATAGGGTTATCGGGATTGAAAAAACGACTCATGACATATGTCCTCCTGGGAAGTAAAAAATACTAAGTTGTAGTTTGCTGCTTTGCATTCAGATGCAAAGTGACAGAAGTATGATTTGGGATACTGTCAATGGAGAGACCATAATTATTTCCCTCATAAAGTCTTATCTTGTTATGGATATTGATCACACCGATATTGTCAGAGGTTCCGGAAGATGAATTGTTAATAAATGTGATTTCTTCTTCCAATTTCCGAGTCAGATCGTACAACATTTCTTTGGAAAATCCGACTCCATTATCTGTGACAGTAATATACAGATCATCTTCTGATCTGGTAGTCTTTATGGTGATGATACCGCCTTCCTCAATCTCATCCAGACCGTGGAAAATGGCGTTTTCTACGATTGGCTGAAGAATCATTTTCGGAATCAGGCAGTTCTTCGTATCGTCTGAAATTTCCAGCTTATAAGTAATCCTTCCCTGAAAACGGACTTCTATCATATATAGATATTTGTCAATGATATTCAATTCATTTTCCAGAGGTACGAGAAATGCACCTTTGATGGAATAACGGAATAAATCCGCCATATTTGTGCAGATCTGGGCAACTTCCGGAATGTCATGCATCAGAGAAATTCCACGCAGACATTGTAACATATTATAGAGAAAATGTGGGTTGATCTGGCTCTGATATGCATAAATCTGTGTCTGTTTTTTATTTAATTCCATCTCGTAAATGCGTGCCTGTGATTCAATGTCACGCTGGTTCAGAGAAGAAATCCTATCAAGCATACGGTTCACATGTGAAGCGATCGAACCAATTTCGTTTTTCTGGGTGATCTGAAGGTTCAGTTCTTTGCTTTCATAGTTGAGATTTTCAATGGCATCATTCAGCTGATGGACCGGATGGATGATCAGGTGCTGTACTGCAAGGATGATCATCAGTATGTATACAAGCAGAAGAATCGCAAGTGTAAGCAAAAGGTGTGATTCCGTACCTTTTGTGAAATGAATTTGTCCAGTATAGGCGACTGCACTGATGTCAAGATTGGTATTGGAAAGCTCTTTGGTCTTATGAAATAATTCAAAATCTTCCCGTGCCGAGATATGCCTGCGTGCAACAGCGTTAGAATATAATATCTGTTTTGTGTTACGGTCAGATATCGTCAGGGAGATGTCCGTAGCTGTGTTTACCAGTTTGTATAGTGCGTCGGTCTTGCAGATGATTGCAATATTGCCAACGTATTTTCCGAAGTTTTCAGAAAATGAGGTGAGATATATTGGTGCAAAATACATCATATAAGGAGTGTTTGTTGTTGGCTGTATGTAAAAACGAAAGTAAGATTTCGTATCGTAACGGCTGTCCTGAAACTGATTTACTGCAAAGTCTTCCATATCGGCAGGAATATAGCTGATCAGACTTGTTGGAGAAGTCTGATCCCACATGAGGATGTCTACCAGTCCCGGAGTGTAAGACTGTGCCATACCAATCAGTTCGGAGTATGACTGTCTCTGAAGCTGATGGGAATCAGCAGACGAACTTTTGAGATAAGCCTGGGTTTCTTCCTGGGATGAAAATACGGTGGCCGTTTTTTTCATGCTGGTGGTCATGGAAGAGACATTTACATTAATATTTTCAAGTGTAGAGATACAATAGTTCTTTAATTCCTCGTTCTGGTTCCGATGCAGATGGATAATAATAGAAAAGTTAATTGCGAGAATAATACAGACTGGAATTAACAGAATGGTAATAAACTGGCGGGAAAGTGATTTTTTCATAAGTATTAAACCTCACGGATATCTTTTGTTATATTTTGTGCACAGAGAACCTGTCGCCGCCGGAAGGTCTTCTGCTTTTGTTTTTAATGTGGAAGATTACGGTATTCCTTGGGTGAATGATTACAGCATTTTTTAAATACTTTACTGAAGTAAAAGTAATCCCTAAAGCCAACCATAGAGGCAATCTCTTCCAGAGAATAGTCGGAATTATGAAGCAGGTTCTGCGCTTCTGTGATCCGGAGCTCTGTAAGATAAGCGGAAAATGTCTGACCAAGATATTTTGTAAAAAGTGAACAGCAGTAATTCGGGTTCATATTGAATTCTGCGGCCAGAGATTTTAATGTCAGTTTTTCTGAAAAATGAGTAATCATATAGTTCCTCAGAGCTTCAAAATTGTCATCAAGATAAGAGGGCTCCGGCGTAACAGTTTTTCGGCTATCGAGATGTCTTCTTGCCCGGTTCAGAGCTTCAGAGGTTTCCTGCGGATCCAATGGTTTCAGACAATATCCGGCAACGCCGTAGGAGATTGCTTCCTGTGCGTAGGAAAAGTCACTGTGTCCGCTGACAATGATGAATTCACAGTTTACATTCTGTTCTCTGACACTTTTGATGAGTTCCAGCCCGGTCATTCCAGGCATCCGGATATCTGTGATCACCAGATCTGGTTTTTTTGAAACGATGGCTGGTAATGCTTTTTGCGGTGTCCGGTAAGATCCGGTAATTTCAAATCCCATAGTATCCAGACAGAAAGTTTTTTCAATATCAATAATTGTCCATGGTTCGTCGTCTACAATGATCGTTTTGTACATATATACGCCAACTTTCGTGAAAAATTTGTATTGATTGTATAAATG
>ERZ1026852.1963-NODE-1963-length-10175-cov-11.670257_pt1 | contig 10175 bp, 10 predicted proteins | sample MGYA00380156_ERZ1026852 | MGnify/ENA primary metagenome ERZ1026852 (study PRJEB33269, sample SAMEA4719792) | human gut metagenome | biome: human-associated habitat; feature: organic feature; material: feces | place: Cameroon | collected 2013-10 ...
CCTGCAAGATAGTTTTCCAAACTTCCTTTTTCATTTTCTTTTTCCTTTCTTTTTTAGTGGTTAAACATTTAGAAAGAGATTGGGCAGGTGTGCACCCCTGTCGTTTTCTCCCTCCGTTTTTTAGTGGTTAATTTCCTATTTGCCGTTCTTAATGAATGACAATGCAAAGATACAAAAAAAATCGCCAAAATGCAATAGTTGTCCCGAATGTCGTGCATCCTTGTCCCGAATCACGTGCATTCCTCCCTCATTTCCCTTTCTCTTCCGTCTAATTTAACCGCCATTAATTTAATGGCCATTAAATTAAATGTTAAATCCGTTAACATTATATGGCATGTTTTGCCTTTCCAACTGCGTCCCGATGCAGTCGGCGCTACGTCCCGACGTATCGCCAGCTACGTCGGGACGCAGCTGGTGGTGCGTCGGGACGCAGTTTTGGGGAGGTAGGCTGATAAGAGGAATGCTTCCTGGAAGCCTGAAAGGTGAAAAAGTCACTCGTCACTCGTCACTTTTCATTTTTTTCCGTTTTTCAGTAGTCCTTTTAGAGGCCTATAGAAAGAAAGGGGTATAATAAATACATTATAATAATGTACGCGCGCGAACATTATTATATATAAATAATATAATATATATTAGCTTCTGTTTCCTTATCTTTATGAAGTTGCAATATGCAGAAAAAGTAAAAGTGACGAGTGACGAGTGACTTTTTCACCTTTCCCGAATTTTCTGATTTGGAGAGTGAATGTTTAAAAAGTGATAAAATGTAAAAGGGCATGAAAGAAAAGTGGATAAAATGTTGGCGGTATGCGGATTTTTTTGTACTTTTGTAACTAACAACCATCAAAAATCTAAAAATGATTAGAACATTGCAACTCCCTGTTGAGCTAATCTATTGCGAGAAGGGAAAAAAAGGATATGAGACATATATGGCTGACGACCCTACAGGCATCAACCAGGTGTTGGACAAGATGTATGGTGCAGCCTTCAAAAATCCCGATGTGGTATTGTATTATGAAGAACCATCCGTCTATTTTGATTGTGCCTATGAATTGGCTATCAGGCTCAAACTTCAGAAGTATCCCAACCGATACATCAGTATGAAGCAGCTTGACTTTTGTATTGAAAAGGCATTGGATGATGATTGTCTTGAAATGTTATGGGTAGATTATTATCTCGTATACATGATGGCTTATGCCCTTCTGGTGCTCAGGCAAGATAATTCATCCGAACAGATAGAGTTCTTGGAGTTTTTTAAAAAGTATCTGCAGAATCCTTCAAACTTCAAGGATTTACATCTTTTAGATGACTTATGGAATATATTGGACGAAGAACTTGAGAAAGGGTATATTTACAATTTCGACATATCTCCCAAGCCGATTCCTGCCAACCGGTTAGGTGAAATTCCGGATTTTAGTTTTCCTATGCTGAAGTTTGAGGAGGACTTTATCTTCCTTTTCAAACTTTATCAGACTAGTGATGAGCAGCAGAAACTGAATGACGAACTTATGCGCAGGAATCAGAACGTTCCAGACCGTTTCAACTTCGTAACCCGCATCTCCAAGGGAGAGTTTGTGCATACAGAACCTCGCATGACTCAGGTTCCAAAGAATGTGCCCGAAGAATTGCAGACCTATGTGGATATTGCCAATTCGGAGACGTGTTACTGGCATAAGCTGATGATGTATTATAAGAGTAAGTGCGAAGTCTATGAGAAACTCGATATTCAGGCAGTCTTTATGCAGAATTTGACAGAGATGGGCAAGGGTATTGACGAAAGCCAGCAGCAGTTGCTCATAGAGCAGAAAGAGAAGTATGCCAAGATGCTGGATGAAAGAAACGAGCAGCTGAAGAAGGCTATTGATGCTATCAAAGACATGAACAGGCGCTCGGAGGCGCAGTTGAAACTCTTTGAAGCTCTGAAAAAGCTTATCGGTTCTGATGATTTCCAGCCAAAAGAACTCATTATCTCCCTGACTGAGGAGAACATCGAGAAGTTGAAGAATGGGGAAGATGTGGATTTCCAAGTAGCCGAGAGCCCGCTTACACATCAGCCTGAACTAATCCAGAACACCGTCTTCTGTCAGGTGTTGGAATATCTCATCGGTTATGCTAAGGATATCTCGCTCGTAAGTGATGAAATTCTGCCTAGCATCTGCACAGTACTGGAAATGCTGATAGACAATGAAAAACTGGCAGGACAGCTGGACGGAGATGTTTATAGGGCTTTCAGCAAGCAGATTCACGGACTGAAAAAGGAGCGGGAGAAGCTGAAAAGAGAGATGGCTGAGCAGAAACATCAGAAAGAACTGAGAGAAAAGGTGGCTCTGCAGGGGCAGGCTATCACCGTGCAGGGCGACTTTGTGGCGCAGAAGCATGTGGTGGACAAGAGCTATGGCGACCTGTTCAATCTTGAGGCGGGTGCTACCTGCCAGCAGGGAGCTACGACAGAGCAAATCAAATCGATCATGAAGGAGTTGGGCAAACTGGTCCCTTCTCCCATCAGTTTGCCTGATATAGATAAAGAATAGATTATATACAATGGGGAATATACTGATTAATAAAAATTACGGTGATATTTATAACGTACAGTCTGGTGCCACCGTGGTAGCGCGTGGTGCAGAGGCTGCCATGATGCGCGAGCAGATACTGGCGCAGCAGAATGCTGAGCCGGCTGCGAATGCTGACTTTGATGGGCAGGAGATTTTTGATGAGGTGAGCGATGCAGAAATCCGTAAGAAGAAGGTGATTCATGCCATCCTGCAGATGCGGGAAGAGAAATGTCCGTACTGCAAGAACAATTTCTTCGGCAAAGGACAAGCTTATCAATATGCTTATCTCTATGCCCTGATGACCGATGGAAAATACTGCGAAACTTATCATCTGCCACGTTTCAAAACCTCAATCGAATTCCTGCAATATCTGAAAGAATTGGGGTTGGAGGATTTGTGCAGCGACCAGACCATCGACAACCGCCTGAAACTGATGAATGGTTCCTATCCCAATTGGACAATATTAAGGGGGAGTGAAACCGCTAATCTCACAGCTAATAACGTAGCCTCCCGCTTTCTTGTATTATATCGGGAGGGATAACAGCTGCATCGAAGTCTGGCGGCTGTTTCCCGAGCGCCCAGAAAGGGCAAAAGCATTAAGTTTTAAGATGCTTTTGCCCTTTCTGGGCTTTTTTTTGTATATGATTCCATTCTGTTATCCTATTCATTATCCCATTCATTATAATCATTATCCCAATCATTATAGAGCCCACGAAAGCTCTTGTTTTCGCTCTTTTTCTGTTGTATCTTTGCATCAGAAACCAAAAGATAAACTTTGGTTGCGCAGGAATGTTTAATCATTAAAATGTTTATAATATGACAAAAGAAAAAGTGCAAATCCAAAACGCAGAAGTAGCAGAGGTTGAACCTCATCTTCTGGCATGGCAAACCGGAAAACGGCAGTTGCCCAAGGCGAAAGATCTTCCGCCTATCTTCAGAGAACTGGTGATGAACGCCCCGAAGACGCTACAAACCCTAGTTTTTATCACTGCCACGCCAGCCGTTGCTACCTATGCAACAAGACTCCGACTGAACTATGTTTACGACCAGACTCCATCAGCCTGTCTCTTGCAGGTAATAGTCTGCGGTGACCAGAGCTCCGGAAAATCTTTCGCCAGATATGTGGAGCAAACCATCATGCAGCGGCTGCTGGATAGAGACAACGAACAGCGAAGAGAAGAGCAGAAGTATAATGAACTGAAACGGCGCCAGGGCAAGAAGGATGGCAAACTGCCACCAGAACCCAAGACCGACATCGTGAACCTGCCGCCAAGTGTGAGTATCACTATGCTGATGAAAAGAGCCGATGCATCGGTAGTGAAATACGGCGTTCCGAAGACCCTTTTCATGTTTGCCGACGAGCTGAGCACCATCACACAGAGCAACAAGCGAGCCTTCGCCGACCTGAAGCAAATCATGAAAACCGCCTATGATCTCGGCTCCTTTTATGGTCAGGATTATCTGAGTGAGACATCTTACAGTACGGTGGTGGATGTGATGCTCAACAGCCTCTTCTGCGGAACCCCTGCAGCTGTAGACCGCTACATGGATAAAACAGCCGTTGAGGGTGGAAATATTACCAGAACCATCCTTTGCCAGCTCGAAAGTCATATCGGTGAAGAACCGCCTACCATGCAACCCTTGTCGCTGGAACAGAAGAATGAAATAGCCGGTATGATAGATAAGTTGATGAGAGCTACTTACTTAGATGAAAAAACGGTTCAGCCAGAGCGGTTGCTCAATACCGGATGGTTGGACAAGGAGGTGACGAAATGGTGTGCTGAGCGCCGTGTAGAGGCTATCAAATCCTGCTCCAAGGCGCTGGATGTGTTCTATAAGCGCAGCTCTGTATCTGCTTTCCGTATCGCCGCCCTCTGCCAATATCTCTATGAACTTGAAGGTAAGAAGGGAGAAACGGAAATCCACCGGTTGGTAAAACAGATTTATCTTTCGATGGCTGACTATATCTTAAAACAGATGACTGACAAATGGGGAACTATGTACGAGCAGATAAATGCTGATCATCAGGCTTCTTCCTATCATACCAGTCAGCTCTATGAGAACTTGCCAACTGAGTTTACCCGTGATTTGCTGAAGGTTACTCTGGAACGTTTGGGGCAGTTATCACCGGTAAAAAATGTAATCTACCGCTGGCAGAAAATGGGGTGGATCATCAAGCTGGGCAAAGACCAATATCAGAAGATACAAAAGTAAGAATCTCTTTCGTAAATATTGATAAAATGATAGACAAATACATAATAGATAAGTTGCGTCAGCTACCGATAGAACAGGTGGCAGACGCCTTGGGAATGGGAATCCGCTGGCACCAAGCCATCTGCCCCTTCCATAACGATTCGCACCCGAGCCTCCACTTTTCGAAGACTCACAATACGTATCATTGTTACGTTTGTGGGGCTCATGGGGGAACCATCGACCTGGTGATGCATCGTGAGAACCTCAAGTTCAATGAAGCCTGCCACTGGCTGGCCGATGCCTTCGACGTTTATATCGGCGACGGCTCACAAAGGGTTTCCGACCGCAGTAGCCGGCGCCTCGCCCAACTCTACGGACAGGCGAATGCATCCCAGTCGTTGTCCTCCTCCTCCTCCGTGAACCCATCCTCCGAAGCCCGTCCCGCTGTGGTCGATACGGAGTATCTAGGCCTCTACGTAGCCCATCCCGTGCTTACGCCAGAGGCAGAGCACTTCCTCTTCGATGAGCGCAAGCTTAAGCGGGAGGTCGTAGAGTGGTGCCATGTGTCGAGCGTCTCGCAGCCTACCCCCTGCACCCGTTTCGGGCGTCCTTTCTATGATGCGCCCTCGCTCCTCATACCCTATTTCGATGCCGACGGACGGCTGCAGACGGTGCAGAGCCGCTACCTGGGCACCGACGGCGAGGGCAGGGGAGGCAAGGAGGGAGCCAAGGCGAAGGGCGTGTCGAGGTTCAAGTTTCCACGGGGTTCGCAATGTCACATCTACAACCTGCCCATCCTGCGCTGGCTCCAAGCCGATGAGCCCCTCTTCATCACCGAGGGCTGCACCGACTGCTGGGCGATGATGAGCACCGGTCGCAAGGCTATCGCCATTCCATCGGCCACGCTCCTCAAGCCCGACGACATAGAGCCATTGAAGCCGTTGAATCTCCACATCTGTCCCGACCAGGATGAGCCGGGCGAGCGGCTTTATCTGGAGCTGAAAGAGCGCCTGCCGCAGCTCGTGAGGCATCAGTTGCCCGAGGGCTGCAAGGATTTCTCGGATTACTATCTCCAGACGCTCGGGTAGCTAGCTGACATGGGATGAAAAGGTCAAAAGGTCAACTGGTCAACCGTCACTTTTAGTAAAGTGCAAGGTCTCGCATTCTGTTACGGCCAGCCTTCTCTTCCTAGGCATCAGAAGATATTGATAGATAAGTTTAACCATTTAATAATCAAGAAAATATGAAGTTAATATTAAATCGTTTTCGTACAGTTCGTGGCGCCGTAATCGGTCGCCTGTTTCAAGAGATATTAGACCGCAAGGGTGGTCTTATCGACCATGAGCGCATCTGCGATACAGTAGAGCGTGAGGGTGGCAATCTGGCTCCTGGGGAGTATCGGGTGGAGATAGCCAAGTGTTCGTTCCATCATCGCAAGATGCTGTTTCTGCATCGCCTGCAGTCGGAAAAATCGTCTTCTTGTGATGAGGCTCAGTTGGCTTGCGCCTGTCAATCCTGTGCCGAAGAGCGTAAGCATCATGAGCGAGGTCATCTCTCGGCCCTTCATGCTGTAAATTGTCCGATGTTTCAGCCGGGCAATGGTCCCTTCACGCTTCGTCAGGGCGGCATCTTGGTGGGCGAGGCCTGTCCTCCCGGCTTCGTCATCCACAGCCAGGATACCTTCCTCCAGCTCTACGACCGCATCAAGAAGGTCATCTCCCGTAAGGGCGAAGTGGTAGTGGAAGTGGTGGAGGAAATGGGGTAAGGGATATCTTGGTAAGGAAAAACTGCATTTTCTCGGCTTCGTAGAAGTTTCATTGCGTAAAAATCATCATGTTTTTACGTAATGAAACTTTTTTTTTGCGGAAATCTCCCCTCGGTACCGAAAAAAAGGCTATCTTTGCAAACGTATGGCAATTCTTATTGCTACTATTTCCCTAGTTTATCATTTAATTATCACAAACTATTATGAAACATCGTTTAGCTTTTTTCTTCATCGCGTTATTGAGCTGTCTGTCTATCTCGGCTCAGAAGTTTGAACTGGATCCTCTTTGGGGAGATTCCGTAGAGTGTATGGTAGCCTCGAAGCCCGATTCGCTTTGGAAGATAAGCGAGCCTATCCAAACGGTGAAATTCCCGAGGGGGATGGAAATCGAGTCGTGCGGAAAGGCCAACGGATATTATGTGGCATTCAAGAAGGATGGCGCATCCTATATGACATATATGGGAGATCTGAAGTTCAGCGCCGACAATCCTGAGGGCACGGTCAATCCTTTGAGCGAGGACACGGTGAAGAAACACTCCGCCCTGGGTCATTTCTATGCCACCTATACGCCTGCCGTGCTGGTACTGATATTGATGGGGATGATACTGGCCACTTTCTTCGTGGCTCGCAAGAGTTCTCCGGCCGTTCCTTTGGCTCTGAAGGTTATACCGGTTTGCATGCTTCTCATATCCATCATAGAAGTGGTAGGCTACAAGGTTCTTGGTGGCGATATGTTTTGGTGGTGCGACAACGACCGTTATGGATTCTTTGGCTCTTTATTCCGTGTAATCCCATTTGGCGCAGTAGTGGCTTTGCAGTTCTATACATTTAAGATGTTTGAGACCTTGATTTTCGCCGATGTTCCTGATGAGAAGAAAGGGAAGCTTAGCCTTAAGCCAGCCATGGTGAGTCTTGCTGCCTGCTTACCGGTGTTGATAGCCTATGCCATGATAGTGCAGTTGTGGCTTGGATGGCAAGGGATGGTAAGCGATGCCATCATGTTCATCCTTTTCTTGGGTACATTGGTTTCGGGTATCGCCATCTCTGCCAAGAAGAATGCCGAGGCGCTGGGCGCAGGCAAGGGCTTGATAGTCACCATCTTTACCGTTATTTATCTCGTCGGTCTTTTGATAGCTGCCTGGGGAGTTATCATCGTTCTTCTGAAGCTTATCCTTCAGGTGCTGATGGTTATAGCCGGTATCTTCGCCCTTTCAGTTTTGGCACAGCGCACCTATTATAAGGGTAGTGATGGACATATCTATGCCGAGAGTGGATTTGAAAACCTTCATCGGGTAGATTAGCAAGGAGGATTATTCATTATTAATCATAAAAAAAGAATAGTTATGGGAATATTTAGTGGAAAAGGATTTGTAGGCTCTTGCTTTAGAGGGTGGGGCTCTGGTAACATCGCTGTTCAGGCAGTGGGTTGTATGATAGGCATGGTGGTCTTGGTATTTGTCGTCCTGTGGTATGTGGTCAAGTTCTGCTTGCGCATTTTCGACAAGCATCGGGAGAAAGAAGAGTCCAGCAGGTCTGTACAGAACATCACCATGGAAATGGGATACCCTAATTTCAATTTGGGCAATTACTCTGTGGTCTTGGAGCAAGTGAACGACGCTGAGGCTTTAGTCGCTCAGTTGACTCGAATAAGTGGTTATAGCGAGGAGCTAGCGAGGAGCCAGGTGTCGTCATGCCCAACCTGTCTTATGAAAGGACTTGACCAGGAAGGAGCTGAAGACATGCAGGTGTTGTTGCAAGTGAATGATTGCTCAGTGGTATCTGTTAAGGAAGTTAGTATTTAGTAGTTTTCGTAAAACTCGTGTCACCGTCATCGGTCGCTTGGGGCAAGATTGGTAACACCTTGAGACCCACCTTGAGACCCACCTTGAGACCCACCTTGAGTACCATAAGAAAAATGCAGCCTCTCTTTTATATAATCGAGAGGCTGTATTTATTTGTATTCTCTATTTCTTGATTTTCCAATGTCCACTATATCCGCTTCCAACGTATTGTATATGAGGAAGTTTGGCGATGCGTCGCCTGATTGTATTTAATCCTTTTTGGGATAACAAAGCTAGTTCTTTTGCTGTAATTTTTGGATTCTTTTTTATCTGTTTTTCTATCCAATCATCTAATTCTTCGTCTTGGAGAATACCTTGAGTTCCACCTTGAGTTCCACCTTGAGTTTCACCTTGAGTAACATCTTGAGTAACACCTTGAGTAACACCTTGAGTAACATCTTGAATTATAAAAGGTCCTTGTAGAATAGAGCCTGACCTTTTATATTTTAGGTGACTATATACGACAATACCCTGATACTCGTGGCAGTTAATTCAAGGTAACGTTAATCAATAACCTAGGCAAAGGAACAGAGTAACGTTTCTAATATAGAAGTGGCGATACATAATACGTTAATTAAAGGAAATACCATTTGCAAACAAGTATAACGGCAAGTCCATACTCTTTTTTTCTATATACGAATACAAGAACTCACCAACATTAACGCTATATGTGAAAAAGTCTTATATTTTTAGGCATGTCTAACTTTCTTTCATTTTTTTTGCGTATCTTTGTCATTGTCTTTCGGGACATAGTTTTCGTGGAATAAAGAAAGTGCCTTACTTCTTGTAAAATCGCCAAATCTCTACAAAGAATATACAAGGCACGGAGCAGCTCATATACGTGGGCTGCCTATCCGTGCGTATATTCAGGTGTTTGGCGATACCTTCAAGTGGTGCATGGGTGGCAGCCCACTTTCTAAATCTATAAACATTGTAGAATTATCCTCCAAGTGGTTGTCTGCGGGGAACTCTTGTAAATATCGCCATTATGAAAGTTTTTGGAAAAGCATTCTTATCGGGAGTTGTATTTGCTATACTCTTGATAGTTCTTGTACCTTTGTTCGCGGAGGGAATGTCGCCAGGTGACACTATTACTAGGCTTACAAGTAGTCCTTTGAAGATTGTTTCTATTCTTCAAATAATGTGTATTACAGGACTTGTTTTTGGTTGTGTTGCTAGCTTTTTCTCTTGGGTTGGTCGCAGAAATCGTGAACGTGAAGAAACAGATGCCCTTATGCGTGAATATCTTAAAAAGAAACTTTTAGAAGAGAATGAAAAGCAAGATTAGAAATCAATTATCGGTCACAACGCTCGAATAGTCAAGACTGACACTTACTGTTGGCTACTCTTTTAAAACTGCCGATATGGCATAGGCTAAGCCTCATTATTTCGATAATATCAAATGTTACCATCATACTTGACGCTAACATAGAATGAAGAAACTGGCGAATGCGTTTCTTGGGATTTGAGAATTGATAAGTACAGTGGTGTTACTTACATTTCGATAATGGTAAATATACATATATCGGAAAAGCCGATAGTTTAGTCCCTTTGAATAATCTCGTTGACACATTCATTTGGCTTGCTGAAAACTGGCAGATGTTTTCTGTGGATGAAGAATTGGGTTGTTTGCCTAAAGAAATGTGCTAATAAGATAGGTAAGGAATATATTGAGTAACACCTTGAGTAACATTAAAATAATAAAAGGTCAGGTTCTTGTAGAATAGAGCCTGACCTTTTTATATTTTCATTTCTCTTTTTAATCCTTATAGTCTACCTTGATCACGATAACGCGGATGGTCTGGTCTTCACCATCTGTTGCCACCT
>ERZ1026852.1965-NODE-1965-length-10167-cov-10.034415_pt1 | contig 10167 bp, 7 predicted proteins | sample MGYA00380156_ERZ1026852 | MGnify/ENA primary metagenome ERZ1026852 (study PRJEB33269, sample SAMEA4719792) | human gut metagenome | biome: human-associated habitat; feature: organic feature; material: feces | place: Cameroon | collected 2013-10 ...
TGAGGGATACCCCCAAAATCGTGAGGGATGCGTGATGGATAAATCCCCTTTTTGAAGCATCTGTCACGCATGTTATTTCTTTAGAAATCAACATCTTATCCGCTTATTTTTGGAAAATCGTGATGGGTGATAGATGATTTGCAAAAAATAAACACGTATGCTCGTGCATTCCCAAAGAACTTGCAGCATCGTCATCATCATCAACTTCGAGTTCCTTGCTGCATCATCATGACCTTGCTGCATTCTTTGCCATCGGCAAGTTTTTAGTGTAAGGTAGTAACGCCCTTTGTGAAAGAAAAGTTAAAAACGAAAAGTTTTTAGTTGAAAATTGCTTTAAATCAAAAATAATTGCTATATTTGCAGTTGATTTTATTGATAGATAAAAACCATGATCGCATTGTCTAATGTGACACCCGGAAGAGGTCATTTTGTACCTCTCAGTGCAGGCCTAATCTCCTGCATCCTCCCCGAAGAGACAGGAAAGGGGTGTCGGTAAGAAATGCGCCTATATTTAAAGATTATGAATATACATGATTTAACTTTAGTGATTGAACAAAATGAGAGACTACTCGAAAAGTTACGAGATTCTTATTTTGGCAAGATCGAAGATGTAACGATACGGAATCAATTCCGAAAAGTAATAAATCGTTCTCAAGAACATCGTAATGGAAGTTTTATTGTTCTCATAGTTGGACCAGTAAAGTCCGGTAAGTCAACATTGGTCAATTTGATAGCAAAAGCCTATGTTAGTCCAACTCATTTCTTGGAATGTACAGTTAGACCATCTATCATTTCAAGTAATCGAGAAGGACAGGATGATAATAGCATAACGACTTATGTTTCATCAAATGAAAATAAAGAGGAACGTGTTGCTCAGTTTGATTCTATCATTGATTGCCTAAGAGGGCAAGAGAAGATAGAAAATATTGATGGTGTTAGGTGGGAGACTTATCCGATTACGCCAGAGAATATTAGAGATAAGGTTCAACTTGATTTACATGATGCGGATTCTGATAAAACATTGGTGACATCAATTACGACACCTGGAGGAAAATTATTAAAAAAAGATGTATTTGTGATAGATATGCCTGGTTTCGATGGAGCTATTGCAAATATGGAAAACAATCCTGTTTATAAATGTATTGCTGAAAGAGCAGATTTGATAATCTTTGTTCAAAGCTCAAATTCAGCTATATCAAAAGTAGCAAATGATTTCTTGAAAATATTAAAGGACAACAACGAATGTGTGCCTGTCTGCTTGATTCATAATGTGTTTGAAGCTGCATATTGGCGTGATGAACAAGAAAAGAAGTCTGCTATTCAAAAACAGTTGAAATATGCTTATCAGGAAATAAAAGGACGTGGTTTTCAAATAGAAAAAGAAAATTGTTATAGTGTCAATCTTGGAAAAGTAGAAGATGCTAGACTTGGAAAGTATGAAGATCCGTCTTTGGGTCAAGAAGCCAAAACTTATGATAATATTGAGAGTTGTCTTCATGAAAGAGTTATATCAAACAGAGACTATACAAGGCTTCTGAATTGCTATAATAGAACATTACAAAATATGGAAATTTTAGTTTCATTTATAGAAGATAAAATCTCTGAAATGGAAAAATTAAGAGTGAAATATTATGAAATTAAAAAAGCGTTCGACGATATAGTCTTTGATCATCATCTTATATGTCATGATAACGATTGTGATATTGTTTTACCAATTGAGGCTATAAAACAAATAGTACAAGGTCTTATTTCAAACACATTGTCTGGTATTGGTGAAGATAGAAAACTCAGAACCCCTGATGTGCGAGAGAAAGTTGAGGAATTTATTTCGGAGTGTTCAAAACAGTTGTCTTCCATTCTTTCTAGTAAGTACTTGTATTCTCCGTTGTATGCAAAAATTATGGATCGAGAGGTGAAACGTCTAAATGAAATTAATAAAGTTGTTATTGATATTGGTTGCATTACTGAACAGATAAAGACATTGGATTTTGATGAGTTTAAACAAGATGTTCATATCTCTTTGGATGGAATGGTAAATATAGAGCATCTTGTTCCATGGCTCTCAACTTTTCATAGGCACGACAGGGCGATGATAAGTCGATATTTGTATTCTATTTCGGATATACTTGTAGGAAAAGAAGAACCTACAGGTAATGTGACTAAATCTTATTTAGAATTGACGGTAATTCCTCGTATTCTTAATCAGATACAATCAGATTACAAAAAGGCAATGAAAGAGCGTTCGGAAGAATGTTCAGAATATCTTAAAAGAGTAAGAACTAAGCTATTATCAATGGTTATTAAAGACTTAGCTAGTTTTGAAGAAGAGTTAGAAGTATTGAGGTCGTTGAAAGAAAATCTCATGAGAATGAAATGAAACGGAATCTTTTTATAATTATTGGTATATTTATTGGTACAATAGTTATTATTGTATTGTCGGATGTAATTACTCTTGGCGAGAAAATTGCAAAAGTAACTAAGTGTTGGCAAGCTGAGTATGTCTTTTATAGTCTTCTTCTTATATTGCTTGCTTATTTTGTAATTTGGCCAATTATTAGAATTTACAGATCGCCTCAATTGCCTGAGTTGTCTGTTGATAATAAAGAAAGTGATAAAGAGTTATTTAAGTTTGGTAAGAGATTGGCTTCTAATAGTTGCTACATTCGTAATCCACAAGTAAGGAAAAGTCATGTTAGTGAATTGAATTCAAATTTATCGCAGTATGCAGGAAACACAAGCTATCTGAAAGTACTCGTTGAAAATGAATTGAAAATTCGCATTGAGGGTGATAAAAATATTGACGTACTAGGTATAAATGGTCGTATTAAAGAATGGGCAAAGACTGTTTTCATGATTACAGCTGTATCACAAAATAGTAAGTTCGATACGTTGGCAGTATTGGTACTTAACTTTAAAATGATAGAAGATGTAATTTTAGCTTCGGGATTCCGACCTTCTACTTCACAGATGTTTAAGTTGTATGTCAATATTTTAGCTACATCTTTGGTAACTTATTGTGTTTCCAGTGTTTTTGATAATATGGATGATGTAGAGCCTCTTGATTTCTTGGATAATGCCAATATTGATGATATCAGTGATGGTGCAGTAGAAGAAATGCACGATGGAGGATTTTTGACAAAAATTCTTTATGTTTTCAGTAAGTTGAAGATTCCTGGATTTTTGGTTGGTTCTGCTTTAGATGGAGCAACTAATGCTTTGATGACATTAAGGCTTGGCTATGTAACTCGTTATTATTTGATACATGGAATACAGACATCAAAATCTCAACGAAGACAAGTGAAACGTGAGGCGATGTTGAATGCAGTTAAAACCTTGCCAGTCATAATAAAAGATTCTTCAGCAGTAGTAGGTGATAAGGTTGCTCAGACCATATTAAAGACTTATAAGGCAATGTAAAACTTTAATGATTGTTCTTTACAAACAATGATAGTAAAAAAGATATTCATACAAGATTTGCAGATAGCCAAGTCATTGATAAATAAGGATGAAATGGTTACTCGCAGATACTTCTATCAGCAATGTTATCCTCTATTTAAGTCCATCTATGACAATTACTATACTGGATGTGCTAATTGCAAGGAGTTTATAGATGAAATATACATTGTTGTTCTTGCTCCAAGTAAGAGCACTGGAAGATGCCAGATGGAAAATTTTAGAGGGGAGAGTACATTGACCAGTTGGTTGAAAACCGCCTGTTTGTTTTATTGCTATAAGCAGTTTGAACAGAAGGAACGTATGCCTAAGCATGAACAGATTGCTCATGTAAATATGAACGATCATGAGGATGGCGGTGATAGAGTAGATTCTGTTTATGGCTCTATAGAGATAGATTTTACTAATCTCAATCGTCAAGATGCTCTGACTATTATCAAGCAGATGCCCAACAAGCGATACAGCGAGTTGATACGTCTGCGTTATTTGGAGCTGAGGACTAATGAGGAAACTGCAAGTGAATTAGGTATGTCAATGGAGAACTATTATAATAAGCATAAACTCGCCAAACAACAGTACGAGCGAATCTTCAGAAAGGAGGTAGGTCATGAATAAAGATTTTATGCCACCTGTAAGTATTGAAGAGTTTGCAGCGTATTTGGATGGTAATCTTACAGAGGATGGAATGAATGAAGTTGCTTCTGCAATCCATTCGGATAAATCTTTGCAAGATATCGCATCTGATAGTATAAATATAGATGAAAGTATAGCAAATTATGAGTCAAAGGGACAGAGTGTTCCTGATGATATAGTTTCTGATGATTTTGAAATTCCAGATATTACGGAATATTTTGAAAATAGTGATATTTCATCTCTAATCGATGACTCTGTTAATATAGAAGCGGCAGAACCTTCTCATGCAGAGGATGTTCTTGTTGTATCAAATGATATTAATAATAATTTAAATACATATATAATGGCAAATACGATAAAAGTTAGTTCATCAAACTATGGTGAAACGGGGCAGAATATAAAAGATCCAATATTTATACAACAACCTGATGATCACTCTTGTGCATTACGAAGCCAACAGATCGTATTACGCGATTTTGGTATTGACATTCCATTTAAAGATTTAGAGAAAATTGCTAAAGATAATGGCGTGTATTCTGATAATGGCACATCTATGTGTGATGTAGGGAAAGTATTGGATATTGCAGGTGTAAGTATGCACCAAGTAATAGGAAGTAATATGTTTGATTTGACAAACGAATTGGCGCAAGGACACCGTGTAATTGTTGGTGTTGATGCTAATGAATTATGGTATAATAATTCTATTACAGACAAAATGAGAAATTGGTTTGATGATGTTACTGGTAATCAAGGCGGAAACCATGCTCTAATTGTTGCAGGTGTAGAGGTTAATCCTAAAGACCCTAACGATGTTAATGTGGTATTGACTGATCCTGGTTCTGGAGACTTAAGAATAGAATACCCAATGAAGCAATTTATGGATGCTTGGAAAGATACAAATTGCTTTATGGCAGCGACAGATTCTCCTGCTCCTTATCAATACGATCCTGTTACCAAAATGGAAGTTCCTTCAAATTTTGTAGTTGAACATCAGTTTAATCAATTTGTTGCTGAAAATAGCTATCAATTGAGTCCAGACTTGATAAATATACCTCAAGATTATCAGCCAGCCTTTTCAGAACACTTGGATATTGTTGGAGATGCAACTTATGAGGAGTTTAAAGATCAATATGAGAACATATTAGAGGAACGCAGGCTTTTCTCATCGGTGTATGATAATACTTTAGAGCATGAAGAAACCATCCATAATGGTGATGAGGATAAGGTTGAAATAGGTGATAGCAATCATGGTGGCGATGATGATGACGATGATGACGGACATGATGACGATCATAGTGACGATGATGACGAACATGATGACGATCATAGTGACGATGATGACGAACATGATGACGACGATGACAATCATGGTGATCATGATGGTTGTTATGATGAATATGGCGATGATGACGACGCTGATGACACAGATGAATTTAGTGTAGATTATTGATAAAGAACGATTATGGAAATGGGGTATTTAATTGGTGGAATGCTCGGAAGGGTTGTTTCACCAATTGCACAAGATATTTTTGAAAATAAAACACAGCTTGGACGTGAGTTTGCTGAGAAGAAGTTTGAAAAACAACGCCGACTGAGTACAATGGAGTATGAAAATAAACTTGCTCTTAGCCGACATGACCATGAAGAAAAGCTTGCAGAAATGGAAGCGCAATTTGAGCTGAATATAAAAAAAGCCGAACACCAGATGCAGCTTCAACATTCAGAATGGGAAAAAGAAACTTTTTGGAAATATTGTTTTCCATTGAGAAATCCTTATGAAGTAGGAGGTATGCAATCTGGGCAATATGCCAAAGTAAGTACACTCTCATTGCCGAACAACAAACAGATAGTTCCATTACGAGTAATTACTGCTTTAAAGGATGGTACAAATGACCTCTCTGCCACGTTAAATGCAAATGTTTCCTTATTTTTGGCTAACCATTTCTCTGCAAATGGTGAACATGCTATCATTTCTGATATAGGAGCATGGAAAGAAGATGCGCCTGTAAATGATGCCTCAGTAAATTATCTCTATGAAGGACTCAAAGGTCAACCGACATTAGTTGTGGTTCCAACATTTACTGATTCTGGGAATATCGTAAAATTGAAATTATGGTCATGGGGATTGGGAGAAGAATTACAATATCCAATCGGGCTAAATGTGGGATGGTTTGATGTTGATGCTATAAGAAGACAAGCGCAAATAAGCCAGCTAAAAGAGTTTTATGGTATATTAGAAAAAGTAGGAATTGAATATCCTAATGATAGTTTGAAGAAGAACTATTCTATTGCTAAAATGATAGAAAAGAAAGGAGAAGGTCTATCTCAGCAAGAAATAGACTACTTATATTCTATTCTTGTTGGTCCCATAAGAGAAGAGGAAATTTTGAAACGAGCTAAACAAAAGACAAATGAGACTATTTCATCTATTCTTTCATGTACGACTGCAATGTACGGTGATGCTTTTCATTTAAGCAATCATGGCATTAAGCCATTGCTTCCATACATTTTGCCAAAAATGAATTTACCAAAAGAGTTTCTTATAATAATTCGTGATTACTATATAACTTTAGTAAATACAGGATTAGTAGAAGGTATTCTTACAAAAGAAGATGCAATAGCAATAGAATTTGATTTGGCGGAAGGAATTCAACTCAATAGTGCAGATAGTGATATAACAAAATCTATATGTGATGATGTTAGATTGCTTAACGAAAATACTTCTGGGGATTTGCATAAACAAACGATACAGAAGTTACGTAAGTTTAATAATAATAAATTATTACTGCAATGAACGAAGACAAAAAAATACTTTTTTTAGAGCGCCTCACAAGATTATTGAATGGCGCTATTAAGGAAAAAAATCAATCAGCGATAGAGTCTGAAAAGTTCTGTGAAGCATTAAAATGGAAAATCTCGCGCATTATGGAAGAAATCTACAAATTAGATTATCTTTCAGATGATTTTGAACTTAGTTCATTTGTGAGTTCGCATATAGTTGCTCCAATAGAACGTATGAAAGAGCAGATGGATAAACCATGGCTTAAAGACAAACTGACCATCGGTCTGTTAGGACATTTTAATGCAGGAAAAACAACAGCTCTAAATCTTATTTTTGATGAAAATTTTGCAACAGAGCGACGTGAAAATACAGCACTTGCTACATATTTAGTGAGTGGAAATAACACAGAAGTATTAACAGTTGTTGATAAAGGAGGAAAATCACAAGAAATATCTGTCGAAGATAGTTCACTCTTTGATTATTCTACAGCAGGTTTTAGAAATTTCCCCTTTGCTAGAATTTTTGAATATGTGGTTAAGGAGAGTAAGAATAGATTGTTGTCACAACTTACATTTATAGATACCCCCGGACTAAATGCATCAAATGAGCATTCGGAACCATCAATACGTGTTATTCCTAATTGTGATGCAATATTTTGGTTTATAAAACTTACAGGTAGTGTTCCGGAGACAGACCTTAAATTTATCAAAGAGAATATTAGTGATAAAGCTCTGTTTATTATATTTTCGTTCGTTGATGCTGTAGAAAATCGTGAAAAGTCTGTAAGTGTAGCTCTTCAACGATTTGAAGATTTTGAAATAGATGTCAAAGACTATTTCTTATTAGGAAGAAGAAGTGAGATTCAGAATGAATTCAAAAAACATATAACTTATAGTATAAAGAATATTGCAAATAGCTATGAGGTATATAATCCATATACTCATCTTTATTCCACGTTGTGTAATATGGAAGAACTTCTTGTTAATTTTCAGAAAGTATTAACACAGGAAATAAATAAATTAGATAAAGAAACAGATAAGATTTCTGACACTTATATGTCTTCTCGTTCGCAATTTGCAACTGCATGGAACAATTGTACCAATCGAATAAATAATACGATTGATACATTTAATCAAAGATGTTGCGATGCTGTGTTTTGTGGAGGAGCATCAGGAGCGATTGCAAATAATCTTAAATCCATAGTTAATTCTCTTAAAAATATAGGAGAAGCGTATGATGAAATTGATGCGTCAAAATTGGTGGAATATGGGCAGCAAATTGCTGCTATGGGACAGTTGCAATCTAAAAATGAACGTGCCTCAGAATTAATAAAAGAAATACAAGAAACAAAAAAAATATTTGATTAGCATATGTTAGAAAAAGCGTTAATTAGTAACACTGTTGATTCTGTTATAGTAGGACTTAAAAAGAATGGCAGAATCACGGATGAGGAAATTTGTCAATTGCGAAAAGCATTTGATACTCAGAATTTAGTTATTGGTGTTGTTGGCAAGATGAAAGCAGGCAAATCTTCTCTTGTTAATGCTGCAATTTTTGCCGACAACATTCTTCCTTCTGGATCTCAACCAATAACAGTTACACTTACAGAAATATCTTATGCAGAAAATGATGAAGTGGAAATAACATTATTAACTTCTGATGATATTGCTGAGTTGAATGAAACGGCGGCTTATACAGGAGATGATCCTCTGTTGGTTGATAGAGCTCAAAATGCAAAGTACACTTTAGAGCATTTTCCTGGGGATTATAAAAAAATAATAACAGGAAATAGTAAGCTAAATGTGCAATTGTCAGAATTAGAGAACTATGTTTCAGAAGGTGGAAAATATAGTGGATTAGCTAAACTAGTATCTATTAAAATTAAAAATGAGAACTTAAAAGGAATTACGATAATTGACACTCCGGGATTTAATGATCCAATTTCTTCAAGAGGTGAAACGACATATAAGTGTCTTTCACGATGCAATGTAATCCTTTTTGTGCATAATGAAGATGGATATGATCAAACAGACGAAGAACTTTTGAGAACTCAAATTGAATATGCTGGAATCTCAGACATGGTTGATGTGTTCAACAAAGTAGATTTATTGCATATGTCTTTTTCCGAATGGGAAGACCAAAAGGACTATTTGTTGGAAAAGAGAAATGAATATATCGAAAAATTTTCCATTGAGAGTAATATTCGTGAAATGGTAGAAAAGTCAGAAGCTGTTCTAACTAGTTCTCTTATGGCTTTATGTGGTCAAATAAGTCCAGATAAGCGTTCGAATTGGATTAAATTGTCCAGATCCAACTTTGAAGAGGAATATGATGAGTTCTGTAATGTAAATGATGGAATTTCTCTTGATGAATTATTTGTTCAATATAGCAATATAAATTCGGTTGTTTCTGAAGTTAATAGAATTGGCAGAAATAGTGCAGCTTATCTGTTAGAAGCACCTTTAAAAACCCTTAAGGGAAAACTGGATGCGGTTATTGATTTTGTGAACTCAGAGATAGAAGAAAGAAAAGCTAAGGTGGCTATATATGATGCAAGTATCACTTCATTAAAAAAAGAGATTGATGATTTGGAGAATTACGGCAATGAAATCAAATCTCAAATTGAGGCTTATCCGTTAGAGAGTAAAGTCGTGTCAGCAATCAATAAGACATTTGCTGATTTGTGCACAAAAAGAAGCGGAATGGCAACATCAGAGTTTACTAAAGAGAATTATTGCGAGCCAGGTGTCCTTTCGAGGGGAATAACTAAACAAAATATTGCACTTTATAATTTATGTGTAAGTAATTTTGAAGATATTATTAGAGATAGTTTGAATGATTTGATTAATTCTTTGAAGAGTTTAATTAATGAATATGTTGGAGACTTGACAGAAATGCTAGTTAAGAACAAAATAAGCGAGGCTAATCGAAAATTATTCAAGCAAGGATTAATCAACGATTTGTCGGGAAAATTAAACCAAGTAGTTATTGCAATAGACTCTCATGCGATAGACGAAGTTCCAACAGGTCATACGATGCAATGGTCTCTTTTTAAAACAAATTTCGAGATGGCATTTAGTGATTCTTATTTTAATCGAATGCTTGCAGATATACGTCAAGTTACAAGTCAAAATGGGGTTTGTAATTCATCCATTCCAAAAGCTAAGTTTTTGTCATTAATAGATGATGTAAAAGAGACATTGGGGTTGGCTCCAGAAATAAAAGAACAAGCTAAAAAAGAAGAATTTGAGATAATAGATTCACTTAATTCTGAGTTAAATTCTTATAAAGAATTTGTT
>ERZ1026852.1975-NODE-1975-length-10144-cov-66.389930_pt1 | contig 10144 bp, 6 predicted proteins | sample MGYA00380156_ERZ1026852 | MGnify/ENA primary metagenome ERZ1026852 (study PRJEB33269, sample SAMEA4719792) | human gut metagenome | biome: human-associated habitat; feature: organic feature; material: feces | place: Cameroon | collected 2013-10 ...
CGGTGCTCAGAACCGCTTCGCTCTAAGGTTGGCGGGGCATCAAAGCCCTCGCCATATTTTGCGGGATGGGACCGCCTGGGGACAGCTTGCTTCTGGCTTCATTGCGCCTGGGGACAGCTTGCTTCTAACTTCATTGCGCCTGGGGACAGCTTGCTTCTGGCTTCATTGCGCCTGGGGACAGCTCGCTTCTTTCCCTCGCCATGTTTTGCGGGATGGGACCGCCGCCTGGGGAACTTTAAAGGTAAAAAATCTGCGTCATCTGCGAAATCTGCGTGACTTTAAAAGGTAAAAAAGTAAAGGTAATAATCTGTGTGAATCTGTGAAATCTGTGGGACTTTAAAAGAGTAAAAAAGTAAAAAGTCCGTGAGATTCGTGAAATCCGATGAACAATTCATCCGATGAAATAAATCATCAGATGAATTATTCTTCCTTGATCTTCCATTCGCTGATGGTGCGCTGGGTGCTGTCGAAGCTGATGCCGATTTTTACCAGGCGCTTGCCCTCTGAATGATATGGGAGCATGTAGCCCTTTTCATCTATCTGCGCCAATGCCTCCTCGGCACTCTTGTCTACCTTCAACTCGAAGACGTAGATGGTGTCGGGCATGTGCATCACGGCATCAGCCCTGCCTATCGCACTCTTCACCTCCGTTTGAATATAAATATTCAGGAAACTGAACATCAGATAGAAAATGGTCTGATAATGCTTCTCACTATGATTCTCCAGGTCGTATGGAATCGTTGCCAGATAGGTACGCATGTGCTCCAGTGCTGCCTCGATATCATTGCGGTAAACCGCCTTGCTGAACCCCAACAGGAAGGCATCATTGTCGGAACGGCGAGGATTCACATAATGAGGTATCAATGAATTGAGTAAGCCGTTACGAACCTCCCTGTTCGGGATGCCTAAAGTATATTCCTGAAACATCGGATTATACTTCTTGATAGTCAGATATCCGCTCTGATAAAGCAATGGCAGGGCATCGGTCATCTCCTCCGTTGATTGGTCGAAGGAGTTCAGTACCGCCTCCTGACTCTCCAGTGTAGCCAGATTGACGTGATACTTATCCAGCAGTTTCAGGAGGAAAGATGGCGTGCCGGAACCAAACCAATATGGAGCAATATCCCTTGCATTCAATGCCTTTACCAGACTGAACGGATTGAAGATGTCCTCTGATTTCTTGCTGAAATGATAGCCGTCGTAGAATCTTGTCAGTTCTGCCAGGCATTCCTCATACGTCATGCCAAGGGCTTCACCCAATGCTGCCACATCTGGTTTCATCTGGGTGGTAAGCTCTGTCTTGCTGATGCCGCAGATGGCGGAATACTGGTCGAACATGCTGATATTATCGAGGTTGTTGAGCTCGCTGAAAATGCTGAGCTGCGAGAACTTGGTGATACCGGTGATGAAGGTGAACTCCAGGAATGGGTCGAGTTTTTTCAGAGGGCTGTAGAAGTTCTGCATGATGCGACGGAGGGGTTGCAGGTTCTCCTTTTCGTGCACCACGTCCAGCAGAGGGGCATCATATTCGTCGATGATGACAGCCACCTTTTCGCCCGTCTTCTCGTAAGCACGCTTTACGATACCATCCAGTCTTTCATTAGGACGGATCTCATCTTCTCCCTTACCGTAAAGCTCTTCGTAGGGCAAAAGCTGCAGATTCAGATAATTGTTCAAGGCATCAGCATCAAAGTGCTTGGCACCGCTCAGGTCGAAGTGGAGCACAGGATGCTTCACCCATTCCTTCTCATAATCAGCAATAGCCAATCCCTCGAAGAGTTCCTTTCTTCCCTCAAAATAAGCCTGGAGGGTAGAGGCAAAGAGAGATTTTCCGAATCGTCTTGGGCGACTCAGAAAGACATACTTCATCTTTTTCTCTCGAAAGTCAACGATGTATTGGGTCTTATCTATATAGAGATATTTGCCCTCTCGGATATTCGAGAATGTCTGTATTCCAACAGGATAGAAATTTACTATTTTTGCCATAATCCTATATGCTTTACGTTTTGCGCTGCTAAATTACGAAGAAAATCTGAATTAGCCAAGCATAAGTGGAAAAAGTTTGTGCCATCAGCTCTCCTTCAGCAGTTCAATCTCTTCTTCCGTCAAGCCAGTGGCTTGGGTTATTTGATTGACAGGAAGCCCAAGGGAGAGAAGATTTCGGGCGATTTCCAGACTTCGCTGGGACATGCCTTCAGCTCTTCCTTCTTCCTTACCTTCTTCCTTACCTTTCTGGTAGCTGTCATCTATGAGGGTTCTTTCAACGCTTACGGAATCCCAGAACTTGTCGTAGGCCCAGAGTTCGGCATCTGTGAATCCGGAAATCTCCAGTTCCTCTACGGCTTTTCCTATCTCCGGGTCATTAAGCAGGTCGGAAGGAATCTCCTTCGTGTTGGAATTGATTTCCGTCAGGAAACGGAGCCACAGCACCATCATGCGCTTGTCGGCGATGGAATGAGGAGTGAACTTAGGGAGTTCTATGAAGGTGAAATGCAAGCCTTCGATGACCTTATTGCTGTCCTTATCGTGCACGATGCGGTAGTTGTGGATGAAATCCGGAGTATCATGCGCAAAGATATCATTTATCAGGTTGAGAGAATACACAGGTTGGAGTTCACTGTATTTTCCTCCCTTTTTAGCCTGACTCACATAGAGCTTGGAAGCATTGAACAATACTCGCTGCTGGAAGGCATCAGACCATTCCATCTGCATTTCCACACAGAACTTCCTGCCTCTGATGTCGGTGCAGAGAACATCCACAATGGTATTCTTGCCCCCTTCGAGCTGGGGCACAAGTTCTGTTGGCAGATACTTGATTTCGTGTATCTGCTCCTCTTCGCTGAGTGGCAGGAGGGCGTTCAGAAGGCTGATCAGTCTTTTAGGATGATTGCCGAATATCTTCTTGAACGTGAGGTCTGCCTTAGGATCTAAGTACTTCATAACCATCTGTTTTTAAATCTATAGCGCAAAGTTACGACTTTATTTTCAAACCTGCAAGCTTTTCGGGGACTTTTAAAGGTAAAAAAGTAAAAAATCTGCGTCATTTGCGCAATCTGCGTGACTCCACATAAAAACGCATAAGGGTGTGGTATAAAGTTTCCTCCATATTTATTTCCTGCACAAAAAAGTTTTTTGCGTGAAAAAGTCTCAAAGTATCATTATTTTGTGAAATATTCTTATAAACAACTGACATTCTGTAATATACACGAATGAGACTTTTCTGATTATTTTACAAGAAGTATCATTAAAGTATCATAAATCTGGAAGAAGTATCATGAAATTCGGCTTTGATTCGATTTAAAAGGCTAAAAAAGAAGTGTCTACTATTCCAGTTTTATAAAATTGAAAGTGTCTATTTTTCCAGGATATAAAGAATGTAAACACAAAATAGGAATAAGAGAAAAGATTGACAAGCAGGATTAGGAATAACAGCACATAAGGTGGTCTGTTAGAGACCATTAAGCGGTCTGTCCCTGCCCGTCAAGTGGGCACTCAGGGACCAAGTGTCGGGCATTGAGAGAACAAGTAGCGGGCACTTCTTGCGAGTCGGCAGCTTCGCTATTATGCATGATGCTTTAAGGCGATTTTGTGATGCTTCAATGACGGTTTTTATGATACTTCTATCAAATTTATGATACTTCTATGATACTTTTTTGTAAAGTAATCCGAAAAGTATCATTCTTTTATTTTATTGTGTATCAGATATTTATATCGGAATTTAGTCGAAAAGATGATACTTTGAGACTTTTTTCACGAAAAAACTTTTTCGTGTGCGTATAAGAAAGGTGGTAAATTCATAAAGTATCTGATATAATTCCTTATAGATACCTCAAAATTATGTCCCGACGTAGCCACTTCTACATGGCGACGTAATCTTTCCTACGTCCCGACGCAGAGATTCCTGCGTCGTCATGTAATCTTCGATCCACCCCGTCCCTCCTTTGCCAAAGAGGTGTTTTTTGCCCCACCTGTCCCTCCCCTGCGGGAGGGTCCTTAATCCCTAACCAAGCCTTTCCCTTAACCATTAAGGGAAAGGATGTAACCGCCCTGCAGTGCTGTCTTTTTCGATCCACCCCGTCCCTCCTTAGCCAAGGAGGGCTCCACCGCTTTCCCCAAGCCCCTTTCCCCTCAGGGGACAGGGGATGTAACCGCCCTCCGGTGCTCAGAACCGCTTCGCTCTAAGGTTGGCGGGGCATCAAAGCCCTCGCCATGTTTTGCGGGCTGGGACCGCCTGGGGAACTTTTAAAAGTAAAAAGGTAAAAAATCTGCGTCATCTGCGAAATCTGCGTGACTTTTAAAGGTAAAAAATCCGTGGGCATCTGTGAAATCTGTGGGACTAAAAGAAAGTAAATCTGCAGGGCTGCAAGAGAAATCTGCGTGAGATTAGGACATGAAGCAAAAACTCTTCTAAAAATTTGGTAGTTTCACCGAAAACCCTTATATTTGCACAATGAACAGAGAAATGGGGTATAAACTTCATTAAAACCAATCAAATTACGCTGTTATGATTAGTAAGAATGTACAAAATATGATTCCAAAGATACAAGATTTCTTTGGTAGCCAGCCAATAACAAAGGCTTGGCTCTTTGGTTCATGCTCACGAGGAGAAGAAACTGCTGATAGTGACATAGACATTCTTGTAGAGTATGATCGTCGGCATAATCGAATTTCTCTGATGAAAATAGCAGGTATTATGTTGAATTTGGAAGACTTGCTTCATCGCAAGGTGGATATAGTAGAGGCTAATCGTCTCCTCCCTTTTGCTCAAGAAACAGCCAACCAAGATAAATTCTTGATTTATGAGAGAAAAAGTTAGAGATTCCTTGTGCATGGCTATTATACCATAGACCCCGAAAGTCTATGGGATACGATAGAAGTAGACATTCCTGAATTGAAACCTTGGATAGTTAAGTATCTGTCTGAGTGATAAGACTATCCACCTCGTCCCTCCTTAGCCAAAGAGGTGTTTTTTGCCCCACCTGTCCCTCCCCTGCGGGAGGGTCCTTAATCCCTAACCAAGCCTTTCCCTTAACCATTAAGGGAAAGGATGTAACCGCCCTGCAGTGCTGTCTTTTTCGATCCACCCCGTCCCTCCTTAGCCAAGGAGGGCTCCACCGCTTTCCCCAAGCCCCTTTCCCCTCAGGGGACAGGGGATGTAACCGCCCTCCGGTGCTCAGAACCGCTTCGCTCTAAGGTTGGCGGGGCATCAAAACCCTCGCCATGTTTTGCGGGCTGGGACCGCCTGGGGACAGCTTGCTTCTAACTTCATTGCGCCTGGAGACAGCTTGCTTCTTTCCCTCGCCATGTTTTGCAGGCTGGGACCGCCTGGGGACAAGGACTTTTAAAGGTAAAAATCCGTGAGATCCGTGTGGGAACTTTTAAAGGTAAAAAAGTAAAAGAAATCTGCGTCATCTGCGAAATCTGCGTGACTTTTAAAACTCAATTTCTAGAGTAAATAGTGCTCTATAGTCTCCTGAACGAATTCTATATATATTACGATACCCTACAAGTTTCCTGCAGTCTGTGACATCTTGAATGTCTCTGGCTGCTCTTCTCTTAATTTGGCATAGAGCTTTGCTTCTTCGTTACTTATCATGACGATACCAGCCTACGGAAAGGACGGAATTGTCAGCTTATTTTCTAAAATTTCTCTGGTAGAAACATTTCTTTCTCTATTATGTAATAATGTGATACAGCCAGAAAAGTGTACTATCTCCCCGCAGGAGATAGTACAGAGAAAGTTTAGAACTTAAAGTTAACAATTAATATTTTTAATTAAATTTTATCGTATGAAAAGAAAGTATTTAAGCGCGCTGCTTATGGGTGTATTGACACTTTCATCCGTAAGTACATTTACTTCTTGTAAGGATTATGATGACGACATCAGTAACTTGCAAGGTCAGATCGACAAGCTTGCTTCTGCTGAACAGCTTGCACAGAAGGTTGCAGAGCTCCAGGCTCTGATTTCTTCAAACAAGTCTGACATCACTTCTCTTCAGTCTGAGTTGGCTAAGAAGACAACTCTTGATGAGGTTAAGGCTGTCTTGGCTGACTATGCAACTAAGCAGTATGTTAACGATGCTGACAAGACATTGCAGGATGCTATTGATGCTCTCAAGACTGGCGACATCGCTAAGTTGAAGGAAGATGTAAAGGCTGCTCAGGCTGCTGCTGACAAGGCTGCTGCTGATGCTGAGAAGGCAAATGCTGACATCGTTGAGACTTTGAAGACTTTGGCAACAAAGACTGAGCTTAAAGATGCTGCTGATGCTGCTCAGAAGGCAATCGAAGCTCTTGAGTCTAAGAACGCAGAGGCTTTGAAGAAGGCACAGGATGCAATCAACGAGACTCTGAAGAGTTATGCAACAAAGAGCGATGTTAAAGATGGTGACAAGAAGACTCTTGAAAGCTTGGCTTCAACAGTAAAGAATGCTAGTGATGCTTTGGCTCTGGCTAATACAAACAAGCAGGCTATCGCTGATGCTCTCAAGCTTCTTGGCGAGGGTTACAGCGCAGAGAACACTGTTGCTGCTGCAATCGAGGCTATCAAGGCTCAGATTGGTACACCTGACAAGAAGCTCGGTACACTCGATTCACGTTTGGCTGCTATCGAGAGCGTATTGAACGGTGTTAAGGACGATGACACTAAACTCGGTCTCGCTACTAAGGTTACTAACATCGAGAACAACTTGAAGGACATCATCGGTGAGTACACAACTATGGTAACTGAGGTTAGCTTGGTTAGTTCCTTCGATGCTGGTGTAGGCCCAGAGTTGAAGTTTGTTAGTGGTAAAGTTGCTCAGGATCTTACATTCGGTAAGGCTGAGAAGGATGACAAGGGCGCTGTAGTTCCTTCTGCTACAAACCAGCAGGCATTCGTTAAGGGTACTACATTCAACAATAAGAACGAAATTCTTGTTCGTGTTAACCCAACAAACGCAATCCTCACAAAGGCTTCTATCAAGTTGGTTGACTCTCAGGGTAACAACTTGGATGATATCCTCGAAATCGGTGAGCCAAAGAAGTATGAGAAGTTGCTGACAGTAAGAGCTTCTAACAATACAGGTCTTTGGACTATCCCTGTAACCGTTAAGGATGGTGTTGCAAAAGATAAGGTTGGACAGTTGAGTAATGGTGCGGAGATTCTTTACGCTGTAGCTATCAATAATACAAGTAGTGAGGCTGCAAAGGATCGCTATGTAGCTTCTACATACGACATCACAGTTCCTAATGCTGACGATTTCCACCCAGCAACAGATATTAATAATGTTAAGATTTGGTCTGTAAACACAATGGGCTATGACAATGCTCTCACATTGGGTAATGTAAGACTGCATGCAGGTGATACTGGTAGGACTCCTGTTTCTGCAAAGAACGGTGAGACTATCAAGATTAGTTTCGATGGTTTGCAGGATAAGATTAAGTACTTCTATGTAGTACGTGATGACAGCCATGTTGATAAAAACACAAGTGGTTCTTCTGCTATCAATGCTTGGAATAGCTACAAGTATGAAGGTAATGCATACGGTAACGTTGTAGAGGTTAATCCTTCTGACCCAACAGGCGAACTCAAGATTACTATTAATGGTGAGGTAGGTGACGAGATCGGTTTCCGTCTCTTTGCTGTGAACTATGATGGTACACTTACACCAGTTCCTGGTAATGGTGTTGGTGGTAAGAGCTTCGTTGTTAACGTAGGTGCTGATCAGGCAAAGGCTTCTGTAACAGGTGACGTCCTTGCAACAGATCCAAACTCCAATAGTACAGGTTGGTTGCCAATTACTGGTACGTTGAAGGATGGTGTGCCCATTGACGGTACATTTGCAAAAGATGGAATTCAGTTTACTACAGAATTCGCAAAGGATGCTAAGGGTACACCTGAATCAAAGAACAGCGAAATCAAATATGTTAAATTCACAGCCACAGGTGCTATCAACACATGGGCTGATGGTGCTACAATTAGCCACAAAATCGTCCAGAAGGATGCTGATGGCTTGGTTGAGAACGAAATCGCTGTATCTTTGACTAAGAAGCTCCCAACTGCAGCAGATGTAAAGAAGGATCACAAGTATACCTGGAAGGACGAGCAGCTTGAAAACGGTGTATTTACTGCATACGTAAGCCCAGCTGACTGGACTGCTGAAGCAACAACAGGTTCTTTCCGTTTGGATCAGGTTATCACTGGCTTGAATAATAATTTCAAGATTACGATTGAGAATGCTGTAGAGAACAGTGAAAGTCATCAATACACAAATCCTTTTGTAATTACCAATGCAGACGCAACTAATTGGAAGGTTACTGTAAATAAGGCGGTGATTGATGGTAAAGAGCATAAGACTACTATCTCTTACAACTACGGTCAGGTAACTTCTGCGAAGAATAAAAACGGTCAGTATATAGATCACGATGTAACTGTAGAGACTGTTCAGACTGTATTCGCTTGTCCTTTGAATATGAAGGATCAGACTTATGCATGGAATCAGTATGTAGCAGGTAAAGATTCTAAGGGTAATAATATCATGAAGGATCTTAACTACTTGACTTTCGGTAATACTCAGACTGTTTGCCTTAAAGCAGCTGATGCAACTGCTGGTACTCAAGCTGTGTATGCAGATTTCTTAGACTACATCATCGGTACTAACAAGTATGACAATGCGGAATTCGGCGGTAGCTTGACAAAGCTTCTGAGCAGCACAACGCAGAAGTATGTAAAACTTGAAGATGCTAAGTTGATTTCTGCTCAAAGTGGTAAGGAAGACTACTTCAATGCTTCTGTTAATCAAATCACCGGCAAGATTGAATTCCGTTTGGTTGCAGATGCACAGAACCCTCGTAATGACGTTAAGTCATGGTTGGTTATTAAACTTAAAGACGCATTCGGTTGCGACCAGACATACAAGTTGCCATTCACTGTAAAGAAGCGTCAGTAATTGTTTGATTAATTAAGCAAATTAGAAGCTTAAACATACCCAAAGGAGCTTCCCATATTTATTTGGGGAGCTCCTTTTCCTTTTTAAAGATATTGATGAAAATGAAGAAATTCTTATTTGTTTGGATCGCTTTGATCAGTATCATCTTCTCTCTTTCTTCCTGCAAGGAGAAGATTAAAGATGTAGAGGGAGTCGTTACCAGCGTAGATGTCAATCCTTATGGTGACTCCATCCGCTCTATGAAAGTTTTCAATGGCGAGGATACCTTGATCTTTTCGGTTAAGGATGCTCAGTATGACAATGGGGTCATGCTTGCCAATGATAATGTCAAGGTACATTATCTGAGCGGCAATGGCGATACGCTGCGTGCTGTGCTGGTTTATGTCAAGCCAAGACCTTCAAAGGTGATTGAGCTGAAACCGGATAGCACCAAGCCTCTCTTGACAAGATAAGCTACACTCATAGAGTTATTATTTATTAATTAATAAAGGAAATGATTATGAATACAATGAAATCTTTATTCGCTGCTTCCCTGCTTGCCCTCGGCACAACATCTGCTATGGCACAGGCTACTTACACCGACCAGAACGGTGATGAGTATACATTCAACAAGCATTTCTTCCTGGACCTCCAGGGTGGTGCTCAGTACACACTTGGTGAGGCTAAGTTCGGTGATTTGCTCTCTCCTAATGTTCAGTTGGGCTTGGGCTACCAGTTCTCTCCTGTATTCGGCATGCGTCTGCAGGCTAACGGTTGGCAGAGCAAGGGTGGCTGGGCTGGTTTCCGCGCTCAGAAGGGCGAGACTCCTTACAACGCTAATTATAAGTTCAAGTATGTAGCTCCTGGTGTTGACTTCATGTTCAACCTCAGCAACCTCTTCTGCGGTTGGAACCCTAACCGTGTGTTGAACGTTACTGCCTTTGCTGGTGCAGGTGCTAACATCGCCTGGGATAATGATGAGGTGAATGAGTTGGCTGCAACCATCAAGAACCAGAATGCCTACAACCTGGAGTATCTCTGGGATGGTACCAAGGTCCGCCCTTACGGTCGTGCCGGTCTTGAGTTAGCTTTCAAGGTCAGCAAGTCTGTCAGTCTGATGATTGAGGGTAATGCCAATGTCGTTTCAGACAAGTACAACTCAAAGAAGGCTGATAACCCTGACTGGTATTTCAATGCTTTGGCTGGTCTTCGCATCAACCTGGGCAAGAGTGCTA
>ERZ1026852.1977-NODE-1977-length-10131-cov-101.566296_pt1 | contig 10131 bp, 3 predicted proteins | sample MGYA00380156_ERZ1026852 | MGnify/ENA primary metagenome ERZ1026852 (study PRJEB33269, sample SAMEA4719792) | human gut metagenome | biome: human-associated habitat; feature: organic feature; material: feces | place: Cameroon | collected 2013-10 ...
TTGGCTGCAAATATAAGGATTTTTTTTTGTAATCGACAAACTTTTTAAAAGAAAAAAATCGTAGACTTGAATTTGCGAGCTTTTTATCGATGTTAGAGTTACAGTGAACAGTGAATTCTTCACTTTTTATTAAAGTAGTAAAATCATAGTTTTTTAGATATGAATAAGCAGAGATTTGTAAAGTATCCGTAGCAAGAACCTTACAGTTCCGCTATTTTGTTGCGAAACATCATTCATCCTCTTTCCAATACCTCCCGATGTGCTTTGCACTATGTCGGGACGTAATTTTATGGAACTCTATAACAATAATCCTGCCCTTCGCACGTTATTAATATATTAATTTAATTAGGAGAAAAAGAAAATGATAGAATATATTCATGGCGATCTGACAGAGCTGACACCTGCGCTGGCTGTTGTTGAGACAGCAGGGGTGGGCTACGGACTCAATATATCGCTCAATACATATACTGCCATTCAGGGCAAACAGGAGGTGAAACTCTATGTTCACGAAGTGCTTACGTCTGGTGGAAGAGATGACTCTTTCACCCTTTTCGGCTTTGCTACCAAACAGGAACGTGAACTCTACCGCCTCCTTATCACCGTTTCAGGAGTAGGTGGAAATACAGCCCGCATGATTCTCTCTTCGCTCTCACCACGCGAACTCTGTGAAATCATCTCTACAGGTAACGACAAGGTGCTGAAAACCGTGAAGGGTATCGGACTGAAGACAGCACAGCGAATCATCATCGACCTGAAAGATAAAATCGTGAGCCTCGGCATCGCTGACGAACTGCCAGCCAGCGGAGGCAATGTGGTGATGGTAAACAATGACGTAAAGGATGAGGCGGTAAGCGCCCTCACCATGCTCGGCTTCTCGCCGGCACCATCTGCCAAGGTAGTAGTAGATATCCTCAAGGCACAGCCTGATCTCCCGGTAGAACAGGTTGTGAAACTGGCATTGAAGCAAATCAAATAAGTTAGGAGTTTTTTATCGATGAAACAGAAGCAAAGATTCATATCTTTTCTATTGGCTTGGCTGATGGTGGCAACCTTCGGCTATGCGATAGCTTTGCCTCAACTTCAGGACGATAAAAAGAAAACCCGTACCAGCACAGCCCAGCCCGTGCAGCTCGATGAAGATACTATTCCCGATTCGCTGCTGCATACCCGCTGGCAGATTCAGCGCACCCAACCTTACTCCCTGAGCGACCTCTATCAGAGTCCGCTCGACCTGAAACGTCCTGATAATCTGCAATATCAGGTAGTCTACAACGATACCCTCGACCGCTATATCATCGGCAACCGCATGGGCTCAACCTGGCTTTCGGCTCCTATCATGCTCACTCCGAAAGAGTATCTTTCATGGACCGAACAGCAGCAGCGCAACAGCTACTTCCGCAAGCAGAACGATGAAATCTTCCAGGCAAAAGGCAAGGAGAAGTTCGATTTCTCGGATATGCACTTCGACTTGGGACCTGCCGAGAAAATCTTCGGTCCTGGCGGTATCAGAGTGAAGACGCAGGGTTCTGCAGAACTTAAGTTCGGTGTCAACAAGAAGAGCATAGACAACCCTTCGCTGCCTATCCGCAACCGTAAGACGACGATGATGGATTTTGATGAGAAAATCAACCTCAACGTCAACGGAAAGGTGGGCGATAAGGTGAACATGAACCTGAATTACAACACCGATGCTACCTTCGATTTCGATGCACAGAACATGAAACTGAAGTACGACGGCAAGGAAGATGAAATTATCAAACTCGTTGAGGCGGGCAACGTCTCCTTCCCTTCCAACTCTTCGCTCATCAAGGGCGCCAGCAGTCTGTTTGGTGTTAGAACCGATATGCAGTTTGGCAAACTCAAGCTGCAGATGGTGGCTTCGCAGAAGAAGAGTGCATCGAAGAGCGTATCTACCAGGGGCGGTGTACAGCTCACTCCTTTCGAACTGAATGTTGCCGATTATGAGGAGAACCGCCACTTCTTCCTCTCCCAGTATTTCAGAAACCATTATGATGCCTGGATGCAGAAACTTCCTAATCTCACCACGGGCATCACCATCAACCGTGTGGAGGTATGGGTTACCAACAAAACCGGCAATACCACCAATACCCGAAACATCGTAGCCCTGACCGACCTGGGCGAGAACCAGAAACTGAGCAACCCGATGTGGGCGGCGAGCGGACAGGTGCCTTCTAACCAGGCGAATACTGAGTATGCTGCGATGAACAGCCAATATGCTGCTGCCCGTGACATCGACCAGGCTGCAACCACTCTCGATGGAGGCGGACTGGTTGGCGGAGCCGATTATGAGAAACTGGAGAGTGCCCGTCTGCTCAATTCTTCTGAGTATACAGTCAATACCGCCTTGGGTTATATCTCATTGAAAACCAGTCTGCAGACCGACCAGGTACTTGCCGTAGCCTATGAGTATACATCGGGAGGCGTTACCTATCAGGTGGGCGAGTTTGCATCCGATCTCAGCGATACCAAGCAGGCTCTCTTCGTGAAATCGCTCAAGAATACCAGTAACAATCCGCGACAGGGCAACTGGGGGCTGATGATGAAGAACGTTTATTATCTGGCTTCTACCGTAGAGAAGGAGAAGTTCCGCCTGGATGTGAAATACCAGAGCGATACCACCGGCGTATATCTCAGTTATATCCCTGAGCAGCAGGTGAAGGAGCAGCCTATCATCCGTGTGCTGGGCGCCGACCGTCTGGATAACAACAACAAGGCACACAGCAATGGATATTTCGATTATGTAGAAGGCTATACCATCTCTAATGGACGCGTGTTCATTCCGAAGGTAGAACCTTTCGGCAGTTATATGCGTGATTATCTGGTCAAGCGGGGCGTGGCTGCCGACAAGGCTGAAAAGTATGCCTTTACCGAACTTTATGACAGTACGAAGACCGTAGCCAAGCAGATAGCCGAAAAGAACAAGTATCAGATTGTGGGACAGTTCAAGGGCTCTGCAGCCAATGTCATCTCGCTCGATGCCTACAATGTGCCACAGGGTTCGGTCTTAGTTACGGCAGGCGGTATCACCCTAAAAGAGGGCACCGACTATTCGGTAGATTACAGTGCCGGTGAGGTGACCATCCTGAACCAGAGCATCATCGATGCTGGTACGGCTGTCAACGTTTCTCTGGAGAGTAATACCGATTTCGGACAAACCCGAAAAACGATGTTCGGACTGAACTGGGAGTATGATTTTACCAAGAACTTCCAGTTGAGCGGTACTATCCAGCACCTCTCCGAACAGGCGCTTACTACCAAGGTATCCATGGGCTCCGAACCGCTGAAGAACACCCTTTGGGGCATCAATCTCAACTGGCGCAAGGAGAGTCAGTGGCTCACCAATGTGCTTGACAAGATACCATTCCTGCACCTTACCCAGCCATCGCAGATATCCTTTACAGGAGAATTTGCCCAGCTTATTGCCGGTGAGGCAGGCGGCACACAGGACAATGCATCTTATATCGATGATTTCGAGGGTACGAAGACCACCATCGATGTGATGACTCCTACCTCCTGGTTCATATCCAGTGTGCCTTCGCTCAATTTCAAGGACGATTACAGCGATAAGACCGGTCTGAGCAGCGGTTTCCACCGTTCGCGCCTAGCCTGGTATACCATCGATCCGCTGTTCACCCGCCGTGGAAGTTCGCTCACTCCGGGACATATTAAGGGCGACCTCAAGCAGTTGAGTAACCATTATGTTCGCGAGGTCTATACCAAGGAACTCTTCCCATTGCGCGACCAGAGCAGTTATCAGGGCGCTACCAATACCCTGAATGTACTCAATCTGGCTTACTATCCAAGCGAGCCGGGACCATACAACTTCAATGTAACAGATTTGCAGGCTGACGGAACCCTGCTGAATCCGCAGCGCAACTGGGGCGGAATGATGCGTAAGCTGGATACCAACGATTTCGAGCAGGCAAACATCGAATACATCGAGTTCTGGATGCTCGATCCGTTCATCTATTCCCGCGAAGAGGCTGATGCTGCCGATTATGGTGGCGATTTCTACATCAACCTGGGCGAGGTGAGCGAGGATATCCTGCGTGATGGCAAGAAATTCTATGAGAGTGGTATGCCGGTGGATGGCAGCAAGAGCTACACCTATACCCAGTGGGGTAAGATTCCTACCCAGAGTACCGTGACCTATGCCTTTGCTACCACCAGTGGCAGCAGAGCCTTGCAGGATGTGGGTTTCAACGGACTGACTGATGCCGAGGAGCAGGAATTCTACAAGAGTGCTTATCTCGACCAGATTCAGGGCAAGGTGAACCAGGCGGTATTCGACAGCATCTTTGCCGATCCGGCACGTGATGACTACCACTATTTCCGCGGTTCCGACTGGGATGAGATGCGCGCTCCTATCTTGCAGCGATATAAGTATATCAACAATCCTCAGGGCAACTCGCCTGACAGCGACAGCCGTTCTGAAAGCTATGATACTTCTTATAAGTCAACGCCGGATGTCGAGGATATCAACCAGGATTATACCCTCAACGAATATGAGAAATACTTCCAGTATCGTGTCAGCATCCGTCCGGAAGATCTCGTGGTGGGTAACAATCATATTGTAGATAAGCGTGAATACAGCCAGACCTGGCGTGATAATACCAAGTCTACCGTTACCTGGTATCAGTTCCGCATACCTATCGATGAGTTTGAGAGCCGTCAGGGCAACATCAACGATTTCTCCAGCATCCGCTTCATGCGTATGTTCCTCACCGGTTTCAAGAAACCTATCGTGCTGCGTTTCGGTACCTTCGACCTCGTGATGGGCAAGTGGCGTACCTATGATCAGCCGCTTAGCGCAGCCAGTGGCGGAACCCTTGACGCAAGCAGCGTGAGTCTGGAAGAGAACGGCGAGAAGACACCGGTCAACTATGTTTTGCCTCCGGGTATCAAGCGCGAACAGGATCCTAGTCAGCCTCAGTTGGTTGAGGCGAACGAGCAGGCGTTGAGTCTGGTGGTCAAGAATATGAGCACAGGTGAGGCGAAGGCGGTTTACAAGAATTCTACCCTTGATCTGCGCCAGTACAAGCGCATCCAGATGTTTGCCCATGCCAATGCTCTGGAGCAGAATACCACCCGTCTGCAGGATGGTGATCTCTCAGTCTTCATCCGTCTGGGTAGCGATTACAAGAACAATTACTACGAGTATGAAATCCCGCTGAAACTCACCGAGCCACGCTCCAACTACAACCGCTATGTGCTTGCCGACTGTAAGGCGGTATGGCCTGAGGAGAATATGCTCGATGTGCCGCTGAGCGTCTTTACGGCATTGAAGAAAAACCGTAACAAGGCGAAGGCGCAGGGTGTGGCTTCTTATCTCGCTCCTTATTCCATGATGGATGCAGAACATCCGCAGAACAAGATTACCATCGTGGGTAATCCGAGTCTCGGCGAAGTGAAGACCATGATGCTGGGTGTGAGAAACAATTCTGCCGACATCAAGAGCGGTGAGGTATGGATAAACGAACTCCGACTCAAGGAACACAATAATTCGGGCGGTTGGGCTGCCAATGCCAACCTCAACGTACAACTCTCCGATCTGGGTAGCGTGAATGCCACCGGCAGATACATCAGCGAGGGATTCGGCGGTCTGGAAGATGGCGTGGCAAGTCGCACTACCGATAATTACGGTACCTACAGTGTGACCACATCGCTCGAAATGGGTAAGTTCTTCCCTGACAAGGCGAAGGTGAGCATACCTTTATATTATAGTGTTACCAAGGAGAAGACCACTCCTAAGTATAATCCGCTGGATACCGATATGGAGTTGAAGGATGCTCTCGATGCCGCCGGATCCAAGCATGAGCGCGATTCTATCGAGAACATCGCTGCCACCAAGATTACGCAGACCAACTTCTCCATCTCAAATGCCCGGGTGGGTATCGCTACCAAGCGCCATCCGATGCCATACGATCCTGCCAACTTCTCATTCACCTACAGTCATCAGCATCAGTATACTACGGGTGAAACGACGATGTATGAGCGCAAGGACAACTGGCGCGGAGCCCTGGATTATTCGTGGAGCCCGGTTTATAAGGCTTGGGAACCATTCAAGGGACTGAAGAACAAGAGCAAGTGGCTCGACATTCTGAAACGTTTCGGACTGAACTGGCTACCGCAGAACATAGCCTTCAATACCGAGATGACGCGCGATTACTACGAGTTGCAGGAGCGCGATATGGAAACCCTGATGAGTGGAGCTGCCGGAGTAGACTCCAAGTTGCCGCTCACTTTCAGTGAACAGTTCCTCTGGAACCGTGAGTTCTCCATCAACTGGGATCTGACCAAGAACCTGCACATGAACTTCCAGAGTGCTACCCATGCACAGATAGAGGAACCTTATACACCGGTCAACAAGGATCTTTATGCCGACCAGTATCATGCCTGGAAGGACTCCGTATGGACCAGCATCCGCCACTGGGGTGCACCGCTCGACTACAGTCAGAATTTCCAGGCATCCTACAAGGTGCCTCTCAATCTGCTGCCTGTCTTCGACTGGGTGAACAGCGATGCCTCTTACAATGCCAACTATTCTTGGGAGCGCGGTACTGATGATGAGGAAGGTAACTCGTATGGAAACACCATCAATACCCAGCGCGAGCTGACATTGAACGGAAACTTCAACCTGGTGAAACTCTACAACCATGTGCCTTTCCTGAAGAAGGTAAACGATAAGTTTGACCATACCCAGAGTAGGGCACAGATGCAGCGCAAGAAGCAGGAAAAAAAGAAAAAGAAGCAGGAAGCAAAGGAACAGGCGGCAGATCCGAAGAAGGCGCTGCCTAAGAACAAGCGTGCCTTCGAACGGGAAATCACCCTCCTGCCTGATACCACATTCAAGATACGCCACGGCAAGAATACCAAGCGACTGATTGTGAATGCCAAGACGGAAGACGGCAAGGTATTCCCGCTTAAATATAAAAAGGTGGATAATAACCAGATCAGAATCATCTCAAAGGTAGATACTGCCATGAAGGTGAAAATCTCCGTACTGGCTAAGGAACCGCTTGATGATAAGAAATGGTATAAGGGATTGCAGTTGGCTAGCCGTCTGGCAATGATGGTGCGCAATGTGAGCATCAACTATCGCAGCAGCTATCAGCTCACCCTGCCGGGCTTCTTGCCTAGTGTGGGTGATGCCTTCGGACAGAAGAAGGTGGGACAGATGGCACCGGGTCTTGACTTTGCCTTCGGTATGGTTGGCGACGATTATATCGAGAAGGCAAGAAACAACGACTGGCTGCTCTGCAACGACAGTATCGCAACACCTGCTACTACCAGCAGAACGGATAATCTTACGCTGCGTGCCACCCTGGAGCCTGTCAAGGATTTCAAGATTGATCTCTCTGCCACACGCACCAAGACCACGCAGAAGAGCATACAGTATATGTATGAAGGAACGCCAACTACCCAGAGTGGAGCCTTCCAGATGACTACCATCTCGCTGGGGTCGGCTTTCGAGGGAATGGGCAATGCCAATTCGGGGTATCGCAGTAAGACCTTCGAGAAGTTTGTCAACTCGCTGGCTGGTTTCAGAGATAGGGTAGAGGCGCAGTATGCAGGTACCGTTTATCCGACTGGTTCGGCTCTGGCTGGCGGCAAGTTTGATGCTTCCCGCACGCCGGTCAACCAGTATAGCAGCGATGTCATGATTCCTGCCTTCCTCAAGGCTTATACCTCGATGGGTGGCAATTCACTCTCGGTATTCCCAGCTTTGAGCCGGATGTTGCCAAACTGGACTATCCGTTATAGTGGACTGGGACGTCTGCCTTGGTTCAACGAGCACTTCAAGAGTATCAACATCAACCACTCTTACAAAAGTGTCTTTGCAGTTGGCAGCTACAACAGTTACAGTACCTTCCAGGAGTATATGAACGGTCTCGGCTTCGTGAGTGATGCCACTACGGGCAATCCATCTCCAAGCAGCATGTTCAACATTTCGCAGGTAAGTATCAACGAGTCGTTCTCGCCATTATTGGGTATGGATGTCACATTCAACAATAATATGACGGTGAAGGCTGAATATCGCCAGACCCGTGTATTGAACCTCAGTATGACGAGTGTGCAGCTGAACGAGGCATTGAGTAAGGACTGGGTAATCGGTATGGGTTACCGCATCAACAACTTCGATGTTTTCGGCTGGGGCGCCAAAGCCTCCCGTTCCAAGTCGAAGGGCGGCAACAAGAATGCAGCCAACAAGAATGCGTCAACCACCAAGACGGTTCAGAATGGAACCAACCATGACCTGAATCTTCGTCTTGACTTCAGTTTCCGCAAGCAGGCAGCCATCGTTCGTGATATAGCCTCAATGGTAAGCAGTGCCAGCAGCGGCAACAATGCTCTGAAACTGAGTTTCTCTGCCGATTATACCTTCAGCAAACTCCTTACCATGAGTTTCTATTATGACCGTCAGACCAACACACCGCTCCTGTCGAGCAGCAGTTATCCTACCACCACACAGGATTTCGGCCTGAGCATCAAGTTCTCGCTGACGAGATGATGTTTTTATCGTCCAACTGAGGTGCAAAGGTACAATAAAAAAACATTGCTTTATAAGAATGGGGTCATGTAAATCGGAATCAGGAGTGTTTGCCCATCATTCTGCAGATCTTTGGTGTAAACCAAGTACGGATTTACTATCCTGTTGGAGAATTTTTGACAGAAAGCATCAAGCGAGGCATGCGTTTTGTATCCAGACGACTTGACCTCTATAGGGCACAACTTACTGCCGCGTGACAACAAAAAGTCGATTTCGTAAGAATGCGTGGCATCCTTTGGAAAAGTATAGTAAAAGAGTCTGTTGCCTGAGGCTCTCAGCATTTGGGCAACCAGATTCTCAAATACGTATCCCATGTTGGTGGATAGCTTGTCGCTCAACAGTTTTTGGTAGATGATGTTCTCCGTATAATCCTTGTCCCAGAAAGCCAAAGTTACGAATAGTCCCGTATCGCCTATGTACAGTTTGTACTTGTTGATGTTGGCTGTCAGTGGCATTCCTACATTCGGATCATCCGTGTGGTACGCAATGTTAACAGTCTTGCTGTCTTCTAAGTTGAGTATCAACTCATCTATTTTCTCAGCAGCCATTCTTCCTACAGCAGAAGTAGGCTGATAGCGGAGCTGGTTCCTGCTCAATTGAGCTGGGATAGACATGAATAGTTTGGATATTTTGCCCGATGGGTCTATCTTTCTGAAATCATCAGCATATAGTTGGAGAATCTGTCGCTTTACGGTATCTACTTGCTGTAGATTGTTAGTGTTAAGATAAGCATTGACAGCTTGTGGCATTCCTCCTACCAACATATATAGGCGTAGCTCTCTCATCTTCAATCTGTTGACTCCCTCGCCTAGAGATATTTTCTTATCGAAAACTTGACGCAGCAGAGGCACGCTAGCCGTGTCCCCCATGGCCCATCTGAACTCTTCGTAATCCATCGGAAACATCTCGATACGATGTTCTTCGCTAGGGATGCTAATGTCCTTAGTGCTCTTATGTATGCTGATAAGTGAGCCAGTCTCTATATAGTCATATCTACCGTCTTTTACCAAATACTTGATGGCTTGTCGGGCTTTCGGACATTGTTGTACCTCATCGAAGATGATAACCGACTTTCGCTCATGCAATGTTTTATTGTAAGCATTCTGCAGGAAAAGAAAAATGAAATCCATATTCATAAGATCATCAAAGAGTGCTTTCACTTCCTTGGAAGCCTCATTGAAATCTATCAAAATGTATGATTCGTATTCATTCTTGGCAAATTCTTCTACGATAGTTGACTTTCCAATACGGCGAGCACCCTCTACAAGCAGGGCTGTACTTCCCTTGGAAATTTCCTTCCATTCAGCCATTTGGCTATATATTTTTCTCTTGAATACCCTATTCTCCATATTTTCAATGTCTTATGGGTGCAAAGTTACATAAAAAATATGTTTTACCAAAATCTTTTTAGTAAAAATATGTCGTTTTACCAAAATTTATTTTTGTGATTTATGTCGTTTTACCAAAATCTTTGCTGCAAAAGTGTGGGCATCAATGTTATTGGTTGTAGCAGCTCCCCAAAGTGGACACGAAAAATGATTATTAATTATTTATATTTT
>ERZ1026852.1979-NODE-1979-length-10124-cov-8.174397_pt1 | contig 10124 bp, 10 predicted proteins | sample MGYA00380156_ERZ1026852 | MGnify/ENA primary metagenome ERZ1026852 (study PRJEB33269, sample SAMEA4719792) | human gut metagenome | biome: human-associated habitat; feature: organic feature; material: feces | place: Cameroon | collected 2013-10 ...
GCATAATATGATTATATTTGATTTTTTGAAAGAACTAGAGAAATATGTTGATTTGACAATGCTTAGCCAATTAAGTACAGAATCTGTAGAAAAACTCACAAATTATTTTAATGATAACAATATTTACGAGAAAATGAATTTACTTCATGCAACGGTTACATATCGTGGAAAGATTGGTCTGATACAAAAAGCATGTAAAGAGTATATGGTTTATAAGGAACAAGGAACGATCAGTGCTGCATTGAAAGAAGAATTAATTATTCCTGAACGAATGACATATAAGTATGATGCAGTCATTTTTATGTACTTCTTACTTTATGAAAACAATTTGATCATCAAGGAAGCAGACAATGAAGCGTTGTTTAAAACACTTTCTGATGTTTATGAATTAGAATACGAAGATTCGATATTCAAGGATCTCCAGAGCTTCGCATTATTTTGCGTGTTGATATGGAAGCAGGGAGTTGGTGAGTTTTGTAAATATCTTGATCAAATTGCAGATGAAACACCGTTATACGGTGATCTGGAGAATATCTTGAAGACAAAGCAGACGCTGACGGTGGGAAAGTTTATTGATAGAATTGATGAACTATGTATGGCGTTTGATACTGAAAATAATATAAGGGAAACGAGACAATCCGTTGCCAATGCGATTGCCAGTGAATATAAAATTCTAGATTCTTTTCGAAATGAAAATAATGGGATTTCAAAGCCGGCAGGATTTATAGAGTTTTGTCAATCGCATGAAGATTATAAAAAAATAATGGATATGATACTGAATACTCAGTCGAGAAGAAGATGGTATTTGTATCGTATTATACAAAAGATCGTTTTAAAACAGATAAATGATATTGCATGTGAATGTGAAACTGTTGATCAGGCAGTCAGTCTCACACAAAGAAAACGAACTTGTGAGACGCAGATGATTAATCCACTCGTTATCGTTGATGAGAAAGGACTGTTGAGATTCAATGAATTGTATTTTTTTGAATGTTCGAATGAATATGATACAGATTTTACATTGAAAGAGGATTGGTTAAAAAGAAATTGCACAATGTGTTTTGACAAAATCTGTTATATTTTCGAAATAATGCTTGACGAAAAATCGTTACATGTACCTGACAGTGAAGTAGAGACGGAAAATCGTCTTGCTATTGCCAGAATATTTGGAAAGGGTATCAATGGATGGATTGAGAGATGCTTAGCAAGAGGTTTCTCAGACGATGATATTATTAAAATTGCGTTTGATCACGGTCTGATCAAGCTGCCTAAGAAAAAAGATGAGAAAGTATTAAAGGAAAAGAAGGAAGATTTAAAAAAGCAGATAGATGAAATGCGAATAAAATTATATGAGAGATATAATGATCTGGTAGACAAACGCGATACGAAAGACTTGGTTCATGGTTTTGGTGTTCGTGCGAATGAGGGACTGGGGGATGTGTTTTGGAAAATTCTTATTGGACAGGTGGATGTAACGCGAGAACTTTTGTTGTCATTTGTTATGATTGCGAAAGTTTATTTCGTAGATTTAAAATTAGAGTATATTCAGATGCACATATTAGAAAATTCTCGTTTTGATCCGGAATTGGATGTACTTGATGGCACAAATCATTTTAATATGTTATTTTACAAGTTTTATATGCAAATTGACGATAATTTATACTCTAATATAAACATGAGGAGAGATTTTCTAACATTATTGGCAGCAGAAATGGAAATAAGCTATTTAAAAGAGGGAATTGCTCCGTTTACAGCTATGGTTGAAGGGAGAAGTTTAGAATGACAGACAGTAAACCTGAAATGTTAAATGAGACAGATATGAGGATACCGTTAGATGATGAACGGATACAAAACAAAAACCTGTTTCGTGAATTTGAAAATATGGATATGTTTCGGATGGTCGGAGCGGGCGGGTCATCACTGGTTTATCTTGCGCGGGTCAATGGCCAGTATGGCTGTGTGATCAAAGAATATTATCCTGCCGGTGAAACCTTATCAGGAGCTTCTTATATCAGGGATATGAAATCCGGAAAGATATCTTTAGAGGGCTCAGAACAGCAACAACAGCTGGAAAAGGAACAACAGGAAAAACAGGTACAATATGAATGTGATATGATCAATCAGTTGTATGGAACAACAGATGATCCGGGAAAAAATAACAATCATATTCTGCATTTTCAAAATAAAAATGAATTTTACAGAATTGGAGATACCGTTTATGTTGTGCTTCAAACAACAAATGGATGCACTCTGTATGATAAAGTACAGCAACTGGGTCACTTCCCTGTGGAGGAAGCAATTGATACCGTATTGAAGCTTGTTGCTATCATAAAAGCTATGCTGACGGATAAGGCTTGCCTGCACGGAGATATAAAACCGGAAAACATATGGATGGGCAGTGACGATGCAAGTTCGGATACAGAGGTATTGTATCTGATAGATTTTGGATCATCCTTTTTCTATAACATGGATTTACAGGAGGTTTCAAAAAGTGAAGAGACCATATTGAAGAGAGCAGATGAAATAGCCGCTAATCCGGGTATTGCATGCAGTAGTAAAAACTACTGTTCGTTTCCTTTATATGCGGTATATCGGGCGAAAGAACGTTATTTGCGGAATCGAAATATGACAAATGCTAAAAAGCTGCTCAGGCAGATTTCCCAAATAAACGGATCTTCCGATTTGTTCTCTATTATGAAAACATTCTATTTTATGATTGCTGGAGAGGACTATAATGTAGACACACCACTCGATGATGATGCGTTGGCTCAAGTCATTGCTTGCCAGAAAGAAGTTAATTGGTCATTAAAGCGAGGGATTGCCAAAAGGATTAATCAGATCATGAGGAAAAATGACAGAATGGAATACTCTTCCGCTTTGGAGGTTCGAAGGGATTTACAAATTGTTAAGGCAATGTGCAGGAGACAGACCATTCCGGAGGTATGGATCGAATCTGTAGTAAATGGTCCTGTAAAGGAGATACCTGATTTTGATCCATTGTTGATGTGTTCTGTAAAAAATGAAACTAAGTAGGAAATTACATAAAAACACTTTGATACACTTGCGATGTAAGAGTTGTATCAAAGTGTTTTTTTGATGAAAAAATATGAAAAGATTTGAGGAAGGTGAGGTATAAAAGCTGTGATTCAAGAAAGCAAAATGTATATAACAGGTGATAGAGGAGGAAGAATAGAAGCATTTCAAGAGAATAAATTTTTAAATGAACTACCTACAGGGTCATATCTGTTTATAACGGGAGACTTTTCTTTTGTGTTTTCGCGAAAAGGAGAAAGCATGTGGGAAAAAATGAAACTGGATCTGATCAAGAGGGGAAATTATATCACTTGTTTTATTGATGGAAATCATGAAAATCATTATGCACTGGAGACATATCCGAGAGAAAAATGGAGAGGTGGAATGGTTCATGTGATTCGAAGAGATTCAAGCGGAAATCCTAAAATAGTTCATTTAATACGGGGGGAAGTGTATGGAATAAACGGAAAACGTATATTTGTTTTTGGAGGAGCACATTCGGAGGATTGTCAATATCGAAAAGCATATCGGAATTGGTGGCCTGACCGAGAATTACCTGACCGGGAAGAAATGGCACGGGGGGTAAGAAATCTGAAAAAAAATAACTGGCAAACTGATTTTGTTCTGACGCATACAATGCCCGCCGGAGTTTTTCAACCAGGCTTTCGACATTATGGTGATCAGGAGGAGACGGAATTAAGAGAGTATCTGGAAAAAATTCGCAGTACATGTTCGTTTCAGAGATGGTATAGCGGTCATATTCATTTAGATGCTGACATTGATGATAAGCATACATCGATGCTTGATGATATCAGGAATATGGAAACCAATGAAATTGTGGGAAGTATGAAGCTCAAAGAAAAAAAGTGATTTTTCGGAAGTTATGATGAAGGATAGGCTTATGATGGATATAGACAATCAAAATCAATATTTTAAAGGAGGTAGCATTATGGCATACGATTTTAGAGATTCGAATGGCAAATGGACAGGAAGTAGTAATGAGAGTGGGTACTGTAGCGACGTTTATGGAAATTATACTGGAAGGATTTCTAGCGATGGAAGCTTCACTGACAGGTACGGGAATTATGTTGGATCTGTCGATATTTCTACAGGGAAATTTTATGATCGTTTTGGTTATGAGACAGGGGATACTGCAACAAGATATTAGAAAAAAATGATTTAATGATTGTCTACGGTTTTTGTGTGGCAGGAAAATCTGCTGCACAAAAACTGATTAAAAGTAATTGGTAACTATGTGAAACTGGGCAGAGAGGAGGATATCATGAGATTATTTTTCACCGTTTTGTTTATCGCGTTAACGCTGGGTGTTATTAGCACTTTTGTAGAATTGATGAAGGACATGCTTGAACATCCGGAAGAAGAGCACGATGACACAAACTATATTCGCAGGCTGTAAATTGAATGGAGAGGAGTGATACTATGAGTGATTTTGGATATAGTCTGATTGTTGATCCGGGAGGAGAAGACCTTTTAAGGTGCGCCGAAAGTCATGATGTGGAAAACCACAGTAGACTTGTGATTAATCCGGGAGAAGGCTGTTATATATTAATTAATGGTGAGCCGACTTATATAGAGGAGCCGGGGAGATACGAGGTAGGTACGGGGCTTAGTCCGTTTTTTAAACCTTTTCAGGTCTTCATTAGTAAGAAGATGTCTACATATACCAGCACGTTCTACTTTTGGGATACAGATCCGAATGTTTACAAAGATATCACATTTCAGGTTCCTGAATTTTGCTGTGAGGACATTCGCTCAGGACTTTTGGGCAATTGCAGCCCAAAGGTCAATGCTTCGGTTCACATTGAAAATCCGGAAAGATTTTTCCAGATGCTGAAGGCTTTCGAATGGAAAAACGATGCGGTAGGAGTATTTCTGCAAAAAAGAATTGGTCCTCTGCTGAGGAAAGAAATATCTCAGAAATGTAAAGCAAATCCGGTGATTGACATTAACGGTAATTTTTGCAGTTTTACAGACGATGTTGAGTCTGGCTTAAAAGGATTTTTGAAAGATTTCGGATTGAAAACTCTTAATGTTCAGCTTTTTGATCTTGGTATTTCGGAATCATTTTATAGTAGCTTGAATGGTTTTTACGAGAAAAGGGCGAGAGCGGATCAGGATATTGATATTACAGAGAATATCGCCCGGAGATTATTTGGTGGTGATATGGATAAGGCAGTGAGATATCTCATGATGAAAAAGGGGTTAGAGGGCGAAAGTAAAGGATTCAATCCGTTGTTATGGGAAATTGCTAAGAAGTATATTGATTAGGAGGCTGTTTCCTTTCTTTGGAAAGCAAGATCAGAATATTTATAACAGCAAAAAGGAAGTGAGTAAAGATGGACAGATTAAGAGGTCAACGGAACAAAAACAGAGAATGCCTGGTCATTGTTTTGTTTGTTATTAGCGTAGCAGTACAGATATACTTTTTTTATTCCGGCGCTGTTAGTGAGGTGTTCGAAAAAAGCATAGGCGGCAAAGATGGTATGATTATTTTAGGGGGGCTTGCCAAGTATCTACAATTGATCGGAGGAATTGCAGCAGCCTATCTGGTGTCATTTGTAATGTATACACTACGTTTTGGAACAATAACAACGATGATATTGGACTTTGGTCTTCAGGCTGCAGTGTATTACTTTTTGATATGGATCATAGGGGTCTTTATCGTTGTTGCCTCTCTTCTGGTTATAGGTCTTATCAGTATTGCGATTATAGTATTCTTTTTGGACAGCTATTGAATTAAAAAAACGAGTCAGTCGGAAGTTAGTTCATAGAGAGGTTGTATACTGTCAACAGACAACAAGATAAAGAAGGAGGTAATAAGAATGAGTAAACGATCAACACTTTGTATCATGCTTGTGATGCTTGTCATCGCAGATATTGCAGTCGGTAAGTCAATGATTTCTGCATATGGCAGTTCCGGCAATGCTGTAACAAAAGAAAGTGATGAAAATGGCTGCAATGGAGTACAAAAGGAAACAAGTGAACTTCAGGAAAATGAGACAGAAGCTGATGAGTTAGAGGAAACGGAAATGGATTTGTCAGGAGTCAAGATTGATATTACCGCTGATGAAGTACCGTGTATTCTTGGAAATCCGTCAGAAGACTTATACAGCGTTGACGACGATGATGTTCTTTCCATCTATCAGAATAATTACTCTAAGCTGCTAACATGTCCGGTTTTTACAGGGGATGGATGTACCTTTTGTCTGGAGCAAAAATTCTCAAAGCTCACTTTTCGCCTGGGCCAATGGGAATGCGGTCGAGAAGATCATGCAAGTATTTCGGTATACAAGGGAAAGACAGCGAAAGAGAGTGCTTTACTACTTCGGATACATCGGAAACCGGGGCAGAGAGATAAAACATATTCTGTTGATGTTTCCGATTGCAATTTTGTAACTATCCAGACGGAATCAGGTTGCTATGCGCCGGCCTTTTTAGTTACCAATGGCTTTAAGGTAATATATAAATGATAGATTATCTTTCGGATAATGTACCGTTATATTAAGAAAATGAGGTGGAAATCATGAAAGAAGGATCAGACAAAAGCGTTAAAATATATGCAAAAGCAATGATGTTCGATCATATCCAAAGATATGGATCACTTTCATCTGATGTAGGGAGTGTTCTTCATTTGCTCGAAAAAATAATGGCGGAAAACGTGGTACAGGAATATGATAGTGAATTTTTTCATTGTCAGGCAGCTTCGCTAAAACGGAGAGCAGATGAATTATGCGAACAGGAAGAGGTGGAGTGGCTGCTACTTTTTGAATGTTCGGATATTATGGAGTTGCACTCTAAAATGTTGATTGAAGACGAAGAATATATGATGGAATCAATAGTAAATGAAGAAAACAGAGTGCCGTGCCCGGAAGGGTACTTAAATCCGAAAAAAGCCTTTTCAGTTCTCTATCAGAAATTTGTGGAAGAAAAAGTGGATCTGTATGAAGCCTTTGAATTTCTTTTGCAGTACAAGGAAATTGAAGTGTATTTGGATTTTTACGGCGAGGCGGATGACTGTGTTTCGATGGATGGGATCACATTTACGGAAGTACATGCTTATCGTCCTCATATTGTTGATTTATCCAATGAAAGATACGGAACTCTCCGATTGAACCTGGAACGCTTTATGCTGGAGGAGTACATATTTGATAATTTTCTGCCGGATATGATCAGCATGATTTTAGTTGATGATAATGGTATACGTTGCGTATTGGAAATTTCAGCGGACAAAGGATTGTGGATGCGGTCTGAAGAAAAATACAAGCTTGAGCAGGAATTGTTTCATGGATCTCAATCCCAGAGTAAAGTCATGGAGGAGAATTACCTGGATGAAAATGATCTTCCGGTAAATATGTTGTTGGACGGAAGTTTTATGTCTCCGGAAGAAGTGGACAAGATGCTTGAAAACGAGAGGGGGTAAGCTATGTATTGTGGAGAAAAGAGCCTGGTGGTCGATGATCTGATCGCTCTGGTCAATTCGAATGGACAAATGATGCCGAAACAAAGGTTGTTAGATGAGCACAGAGATGTAAAGCCTCAAAAATCGGCAGAAGAACAGCTAAACAGATTGATCGGTCTTAATAACGTAAAAGAAAGTATATATCGACGGACGGCATTTTACAAAGTGCAGTCTATTGCGCAGCAGCGAGGGAAAAAGGTGAATATTACCACTAATATGATATTTACAGGGAATCCGGGAACCGCTAAAACGACGGTTGCGCGAATCTACGCACGGTATTTATACGAACTAAACTTATCAAAAGAATTTAAATTTATTGAGTGTACTCGTTCTGATCTTGTGGAACGCTGGGCCGGACATACCGCCAAAAAGACAAGGAAAATGGTCGAAAAAGCTCTTGGGGGCGTATTGTTTATTGATGAGGCGTATTCCTTGATCGAAGATACCAGAGGCGGCTATGGAGATGAGGTGATCAATACACTAGTGACGGAAATCGAAAATCACAGAGGAGAGGTGACGGTGATTTTAGCCGGATATCCTAACCAAATGGAAGCTTTTTTGAACTCTAATCCGGGATTGCGTTCCCGATTCTCCTGTGTGCTTCGGTTTGAAGACTACACGATCAATGAGTTGTGTAAAATAAGCCACTATGTTGCTTCTGAAAACGGCTATTTCATAGGGGAGGGCGTAGATAAAGTGCTGGCAGAAATTTTTTCGATAGCGATGGCAGAACAGAAAAACTTTGGAAATGGAAGATATGCCAGGAATATCGTCGAGCGAGCGATGGTTTATTCAGCATATAAACACTGTCACCTGGAAGGAATAGATGATTGCTTAATAGAGAATATGCCGGACGAATGGCTGTTTACGTTACAGCCGGATGATTTCGAAGTCGTTAAATACGATAAATAGAGTGAGGGGGCGGAGTGGAAAGTTTATATAAAAAGTGCATAAAAAAACGAAATATATTTTGTGAAAAATATCCAACTAGCATTGAGAACAGACTATAAATGAAATAGTAAGATTCTCGTAATGCCCATAAAATGGGAACAAATAGAAGAAGCAGTATATAGAGTAAGGGTGATTTAAAAGATGAAAGTGAAAATAATGGAAAGAGTTTATGGATAAGAGTATGATAATCTGTTTTCATAAGATAAAATAACAGATTAAGTTCACAAAGGAGGAATTAAAATGTTGCAATATGAAAGAATGGCATCTACGTTACCGGGAGGAAGAGAGTTTGTGTATTGTTCAAGACCGTATTCACTGGATGAAATACAACAGGCATTGGCACAGGAGTATGGAAGGAGCGGGATACCTGTTGCATTTCGCAAAGATAAGGTGAAATCCGGACTTTTAAGCTCTGATCCGTGTCTGGTGGTATATAATCCGGAAAATTTGGACTATCATATTTATGTATTTGTTGTTCGTCAGGCAAACAATAGCTTTATGTTATCATTGTATTCGGCGGGAACTGCAAGCGCCATGCACATTGGCGGTGGAGTGACAAATATGGCTCATATGTCCACAAAGATCAGCGGTTTGTTAAAAACCGGTAAGCAAAAAGAAATTGAGGAAGAAGAGTATATTACTGCATCAAGTATTGCAAATGATGATGCTCTGATTGCACTTGGAATTTGTAGTAAGAGTGATTTTTCTTATAGAAATTGATAATATTGAATTATAATACTTAGAGCAAAGAACACTTGTCAATAATGCAAGTGTTCTCTGTTATATGGAGGAAGCAGGAAATGCCTTATGATTTTTTTGATTTACAACAGAATGTCATGGATGCACAAAAGATAATTAACAGCTACTACGTTATAATGCAGGACTATGATGACAAAATTACTCAGATAGAAAATGAAACAAATGAAAAAATAGATGAGCAGGCTGCACAAATTGAGGGAGGAGATAATGATCCGGGTTTAGCCTATGCAAGATATTTGGACACTCTGTTAGAGGAAGGAGACAAAATTCGTTCTAAGACAGAGGGGATATTTAAGTATTATATGCAGTCGGTCAGAGGATCTATACATGTAGGGCAGGCAGGTGCTTCCGCAGAGGACGTTACATTTGACTCGCCTCAGCAATATATATCATATATGGAGTCATTATATGAGGTATTGTCGACAGATGTTATGAGTATAAGTAATTCTTCAAAAGGTGTTTTAGGGTTGGGAAGGAAAATGCTGGGAGTTGATAATGAAAAGAATCAGCAAATACTTCAAACACATAATCAGTTGATATATGTGGGAAATTCTCTTTATGATAAGTTGAAAGCATTTCAGGAGAAATATTTAAACGATAGAGATAAACAATTATCTGATAATTTTGATAAAATGTCAAAAGAGGCAGATGATAAAGTGGATAGATTGACGGAAGAAATGCAAAGAAAAACAGCTCCTCTTATAGATCAGTTACAAACATTATTTGACATTCATTTGTCTGTTGATTATATGCGTGATTTTAAAGGCGGATATTCAGAGGGCAAAATTTCTTATGATTTTCCGGCAGGCGAATATTGTTGGTACATTGGTTACTATAAACAATTTGAGGAAATTAATAAAATAATTTTTGAACGCTATGAAAAATATATACATCGGGATTA
>ERZ1026852.1984-NODE-1984-length-10110-cov-12.732372_pt1 | contig 10110 bp, 9 predicted proteins | sample MGYA00380156_ERZ1026852 | MGnify/ENA primary metagenome ERZ1026852 (study PRJEB33269, sample SAMEA4719792) | human gut metagenome | biome: human-associated habitat; feature: organic feature; material: feces | place: Cameroon | collected 2013-10 ...
GATGGGTGTTGGAGGACGTGGCACGGAGGCCACCGTCCTACTAAGGTTACCTGTTGTTATAATAACAATGCCAAGATAAAGAGTAGCCAAGGTATCTTAAAGTAGGACGGTGGTCTCCGTGCCCCGTCCTTCATGAGAAGCGTTATGTCCTCCAATAAAGAATAATGAAGAGAATAATGATGATAGAAATGATGGGTGTTGGAGGACGTGGCACGGAGGCCACCGTCCTACTAAGGTTACCTGTTTTATAATAACAACGCCAAATATAAAGAGAAGTCAAGGTATCTTAAAGTAGGACGGTGGTCTCCGTGCCCCGTCCTCCAGCAACCAAACAACAAAGAAACAACATTACTAATACAATCTGTAAAGGGAACAACGTTGTTCGATATTGCTCCGTTGTTGTTTATGTTGTCGTTCAATATTGTCGAGTGGTTGTTCAACGTTGTCGAATTATTGTTCTCCGTTGTCGGGTTATTGTTCAATATTGTAGTTTATCAGATATTGTCTTGACATCCTCGCTTCCCCAAAATTGCATAAATATGCAAAACGGAGGAAGAGCTAATTTTAACTTAATAAAAGTAAAAATAGTAATAATCTGTAAGCAAATGCAGTGGCGCTGCTTACACTTTTCAAAGTTGATACCTCTCGTTTGCAAAACCCTTGGTTTCACGTCCTGAAACCCTTGGTTTTGCACCCTAAAACCCTTGGTTTTACAACCTGAAACCAAGGCTTTCAGACTGTGATTTCCTGCATATTAGAAAACGCTTCCATTCTGTATATTTATGCAATAAAATGAATATTTATGCAAAACAGAAGTCCCCTCCCTTTCTCGCTTACCGTCGCCGAAGGCGGCGAATGTTCATAACCGCGGGTGGAGTGGTTCTCTTCAAACAATCCCACCCTTTTTGTATAATTTTCTGCTTGTTTTCACCCCATTATTAGGTTATTATTATTAACTTTGCATATAATAGACATTTATACGAAAACCCATCTGAAGATACAACATTTTATGCATCCAAGAAGAAATAATGGTAAGTTTTTGCGCCAGTTGCGCGACTATGGTATCATCACTTTTGCCATGATATTAGGCGCCGTAGGCCTTAACCTGTTCCTGTTGCCCCACCAAATCACCACAGGCGGCATCATTGGTGTGGCGTCGATCGTCTATTGGGGAACGGGCATCCCCGTACAAGAAACATTCTTTGCGCTCAACGCCTTACTGCTTATTGTAGCGCTGAAGGTGCTGGGATGGCATTTCTGCGCCAAGACTATCTATGGCGTGGTGATATTTACCTTAGCTTCTACGATGATACAAAACTGTATGCCGCCAGACCAACATTTCCTTGCCGACCAAAAATTTATGGCCTGTATGGTGGGCGGCGTGTTCTTGGGCACCAGCGTGGGCCTGGGGCTCTCGGCAGGAGGGTCAACAGGTGGGTCAGATGTTATTGCCGCCATGGTGCACAAGTATCGCGATATGTCGCTCGGCCACACCATCCTCTTCTGCGACCTCACCATCATCACCTCGTCGTATGTGGTGCTGCAAGACTGGGAGAAGGTGCTCTACGGCTACGTGTTGCTCTTCGTCATGTCGTTTGTGGTTGATCATATCGTCAACTCGTTGCGCCAGAGTGTGCAGTTCTTCATCATCTCTGATAAGTATCAAGAGATAGGCGAAGCCATTAACCAGATTGCCGACCGCGGATGCTCCATGCTCAATGGCAGCGGCTTCTATACAAAGAAAGACATTAAGGTGATATTCTGTATCGCCAAAAAGAGCGAGTCGGCCTTCATCTTCGAACTGATTGACGAAATCGACCCTCAAGCCTTCGTGGCACAGTCGGCCGTAGTAGGCGTTTATGGCCGTGGTTTCGACCGCGTGAAAACACGCCACAAAATAAATATTAACGAGCTGCGCGAAAAACTATCGCAAAACAATGCGTAGCGCTTCTTGCGCACCAGCACCCAACTCCGCCAACTAACAATCTCCCATCTATAGGGTCACTGCTATAACCAATATAAACCTTGCAGCATTAAGATGTTTTGTTCTTAATGCTGCAAGGTTTTTTTATAAGTACGTGTTCAAAATTAATTTATTAAATTCATAAGTAGGTGTTCAAAATTAATTTAAATGGATTTATCAAATTTATATATGCGATTAATTTTGAACACCTACTTATATACCATTAATTTTGAACCCCTACTTAATAATATATTAAAAATGGCAACAATAAGACTCAAATTTCGCCCCTCATCAATACCTGAAGCCGAGGGCACATTATATTATCAGGTGATACAAAAACGAAAAGTGAGATGCATAAGCACCCACTACCACATCTATGCCGACGAGTGGGACGAGAAGACTGAAACGATTGTGGTGGCTGCAGCAAGCGAACGTAAGGCCGCGTTGGCACTGATACGGCGTAAAACAAATCTTACATTCAGACTGTGGCAAACAACCATTGACAGAATGGAACGCAGCCACCACTGCTATACGGTCGACGATCTGTGTCAAGCCTTCAGCAAAGAGCATACATGCAAAACGGTGTTTGCGTTTCTGCAGGAACAAGTGGCCAAGAAAGAGCTGATGAAGCGACAAGGCACTGCTCGTACATACGGCAACGCCTATCGACGTTTCAAGGCGTTTCGTAAGAATGTAGATTTGACATTCGACGAACTCACACCCGATATGATAGCGTGCTACGAGGCGTGGCTCATTGACAGACGCTTGAAGCCAAACAGTATTCGCTGCTATCTACGCACGCTCAACACCTTGTTTAGCAAGGCTGTGGAAGAGAAGCTGTTGAGCAATACTAATCTGTTCTGTCATGTGCGTCTGTCATACGTTAAGACAACAAAACGGGCCATCAGCGTGAAGGAACTGAAAATGATAGCAAACCTCACACTGCCGGAACATTCTACCTTGGCGCTCGCTCGCGACATCTTCATGTTTAGCTTCTATATGCGCGGAATGTCTTTCGTTGATATTGCCTATCTGCGAAAAACCGACCTGAAGAATGGTATGTGGACCTATTGCCGCCGGAAGACCAACCAATGCCTGATGGTGGAATGGGAAAAGGTGCAACAAAAAATACTTGACCGCTATGCCAATCATACAAAGCAGGGGGCGTATCTTTTTCCTATAATAAAGAATGAAGACGGCACTGAATATCAGCAATATCAACGTATGCAGATAAACATAAACCGTGCATTGAAGAAGATTGGAAAAATGGTGGGATTGAAAATGCCACTCACCACCTATGTCGCTCGCCACACATGGGCCAGCGTGGCCAGAGATATGAACATCTCTATCGCTATCATTAGTGAAGGAATGGGACATAACTCAATAAAAACCACTCAGGTGTATCTCAACTCTATCGATGTATCAAGAATAAACGAGGCAAACAAAAGAATTATAAAAAGAATTGGAGGTTAACGCGTTAGAATACCAACACAAATCTCCATAAGTTATTCACAAGATATATCTTTCTCTATATAGCACAGAGCACCCTCCAAGTAGGACGGTGGCCTCCGTGCCCCGTCCTCCAGCACCCAGCCTAAGCAACACTTCTTGTTGACAACCTCACTATTACCCATTCCTAATGTCGGGAGGACGGGGCACGGAGACCACCGTCCTACTTCAAAAATTCATGGATAATTTACAGTATAATACATTCACAAGATATATCTTTCTCTATATAGTACAGAGCACCCTCCAAGTAGGACGGTGGTCTCCGTGCCCCGTCCTCCAGCACCCAGTATAAGTTAGCACTTCTAAATAGATAGTGTTTAACAAATGGTAAGAAGGAGTGATTGTTTTCATATGATAAAACATGCACAAAAAGAAAGCGTGTTAAGAATAAGCACTTTTAGAGCCAGAGATAGTTGGATTTGTAAAACATTTAAAAAGAAATTTGGCAACTGGTTAAACTTTTCTATTAGAAAATGATAAGAAATGAAAGAAAAGTAGTACTTTTGCATTGTAGGTACTGTTTTATCATATGAAAACAGTATGTAAAATAATAGCGACATAAAGCCACTAAGAGGTAAAAATGTGGCGCAATCAGTACCATTCGATTTGTGACACATTGCATCCCTATATTAGAAACATACCCACAAATAGACTGGATTTATGACAAATGTAATTGTACAATTAGCATCGTCATCCCATGTGATGGCCACCAGTAGTAAAATAAAGTAGAAGAGAGATTATGAAGCAGGATTGCGCGGTTTCTCAGTCTACAGCCGACGAGATAAAGTGTTTTCAGACATCTGAAAACAACACATTTCTAAAGGGCACATACGTTTCTGAGCCAGACGAACAGACTGGTTCAGTGGTAAAGAAATGTCCTGAAGTGAAGACAAAGAAAAAGGCTCAAGAGGCTGAGAAACAAAGATTATGTTCTACCACAGACATGAAAAATACAAACATAGAAAAGACCAACCAGGAAGAAGAAAAATACAAACCCGTATCATGGAGTTACCTCTTTATACATCATACCAAGGTGATGTCATTTGAGGAGCAACTCAAAAAAGATGGCTTAACCTATTTTGTTCATAAAACCATCAAAAATGTGCCACGACACAGAGACAGAGGGGGCATGCGCGAGATAGAAAAGCCTACGGTCAGTGGTTTGATCTTTATACAAGGCCATCCTGATAAGATACAGTCGTATCTGAATGTAAAGATGCCGTCGCATAAGTTGTGCAAAAATTGCAGCACAGGAAAAGTGGCCACCATCCCCTGTAACCAGATGGAGCCATTTATGCGTGTGGCCGAAACAGAGCCAGAACGCCTCCGCTTCCTGCTTCGTCCTTTCGTTTATTATTCTAAAAACCGCACGCTACTTCGTATCGTGACTGGCGATTATGCCGGACTTGAAGGGTATGTTATTCGTATTGCCCGCGACCGCAAACTCGTCATGGATGTGGGCGGGATGGCCGTAGCCTTATCAGGCGTTCATGCCGAACGTTTTGAAGAGGTAAACAAGAACGAAGCCGACAAAAAAGAACGCGAGCTATTCTACAAGCGCAACCTGCATGAGCGCAATGCCTTTATCGACCGCTATTTTCATCGTGTCAAGAACGCACAAGAGGTGGCAGCACAGGTTGAAAATATAGAGATACTCCGCCTTCAAACACTTGTTGATGTAAGAAACAAAAAACTCGATTTGAAAGATGCCTTCGACACCTTCTGTTTCATGATTGAAGAGATAGGCTACTATTATGCTCCTTTCATCGACTCTTTCCATAACGAACTGAACCCCATCTTTGAGGCAGGACGAACCGTGATAGAAGATATTGAGAAAACCATAAAGATATTCAAAAACAGCGATGTAGAACTGCACAATCGCTGCGAAACCGAATTTGAAGCATTGCAAAACCACTACGGCTATCTGTTTGAATAGGCAATATGATAGAGATGTGAACACCAAATAATAATCCACTTCTTCGCATATAACTCCTTAAAAATGACCAAGGACATCTATCAGCGCGCAATTGATAATGTGAGTGTGAGTAAGATAATTTGATATTTTAAATCAGTTTTGCTAATATAATGCTTACAAAAGATAATATAAAAAGTCTTGTACGTGTTTTTTTACATGAGGCATGTGGTTATTTAGAAATTGATGATTCCCAGATAAACATTGATTATATACCAATGCCTTTTCCGAGGATGATGCAATTAAAAGAATTAGATGACATAGTAGTAGATACTAATATGCTTGCTAAAGTAGCAGAAAATAATTGTTATACTATCTTGCGTAGCGATGTGTATCGTATAGCGAGAAAAATATATCAACGTAGAAAGCACTGTGCGGAGGGTACTTGCGAAGATTATGAAACTGATATGATTGATGCAGATGCTTTTATGTATGCCTTGTGCTTCCTTAATGGATTAAGCATGATTATACCTCGGCAGCAATTGGATAAGCTATATTCTAAGATTCTTCAAATTCTTAATGAAGAATTTCAAGAAAATTGTGTATTGCATGCTATGCCTGATTCGCAGTTTAAAGGAATGTTTCGCTATCGCGCCAAAAAGACGTCAAAGGCACATAAAGCTGAATTGAGATTTTTTAAGGAGCTAAAGCCTTCGTTAATAACCACTAATGTGATAAATGGAAAGAAAGGTTCTGAAAGTAATCCATTTGACAATGTATTAGAAGCATGTCAATTTATCAAAGACGAAGAACGTAAAGCATTTGAGCAAGATCTTTACATGAGTAAAATATTATCGAATAGGCGATTCAACTATTGCGCAGATGTAAATATTTATAATATAAAATGGGCTGATGGTAAAGCCTCATATTGTCATCCAGAGGTGCCTGATAGTGCTTTTATTGTAAATCAGTTGATGAGTGGCAGATTTTCAATCAAGCCCAATCTCTATGGACGTAAATTTTTGTATCGTGGACAAAGCAAGTATTACGAAGTTTGCACTCCTGGACTATTCCGCAATCCTAAACAGACCTACTTTTTAAAGGAGCTTATTCAATATGATGAGCTTCGAGCTGTTTTAGCATCACATCCTTTGGTGCAACTGTTTGAACGTGGTATCGACTTGTGGCATGATATGTTTCGCTTTGAAATTAATTATGGAGGGTTGGCGCAGCATTATTACAACAAAACAAATTTTCTTGATTTGACATCTGATATTGATGCTGCAAAGTTCTTCGCCATAACGGATTATCGCTTTGATGAATATACGCCTCATACAGATACACAAGAACTAGGAGTTATCTATTACTATGAATTGGCTGAACCTGGTGCCTTTATGCCTCAAAAGAGGCAGCATTTATCTACTATAGGCAAGCAACTATTTATGAGGAGTGGTTGCCAACATGGTTTTTTGTTGAATATGGAGAAAGGAGTAAACTTTAATGAACTTCCTCAAGTTCATAAAGTTTTCTTTAGGCATAATCCATCTATTTCTCAACAAATATATAAAGAATCAAATAATGGAAAAATTTACTTTCCGTTAGACATATTACAAATACAATGGAAGCGTTTTTTGAAACAGTTTGATGAGAATCCTGTTGTTTCTCTCGATGCCGTAGAAATTAATGCAAAAGATAATTTTACTCATCACGAAACTGTTAAAAGTATTAGTCGTAAATTGGAAAAGATGTACGGAATCAAGACAGACAAAGACAAAATTCCTGTATTTGACTCTGATCTTATGAATCAATATTACGAGGATATAAAAAACGGATGGTGGCAAGATGAATTCTGCAAAGATATCTATTTTGCGTCTAGCGATGGTATCGTTTATAAAGATATGCTTTTGAATGTTCCGAAAGATTCTCGTTATTCGAAATACTTTGTACAATAAAAATACTTTATAATGATATATAGCAGTAGTGGTATATATCATATATTGGTAATTAATTTAGAAAACTATGAAGTATGTAAAGTACTTTCTTTTTTTAATATCGCAATTAGTCATTGTTGAATTAGTAATATGGTTTCATACATGTGGATTAGGTTGGCATGTAGAAGAATTGTTGCCAGGTGATGCAATATCTTTATGGGGTACAATTACTACAATCGTTTTCCTCGTTTTTTCAGTACTAGCTCTTTGGAATATAGACCAAAAGATTCAAGAACTTAATTCAATAAAGCATAGCATTAGCGAGAAATTCAACAATATAGAGAATAAAAATCGCGAGGTGATGTTAGAGGCGGATAATGCGCAAAAGGATATTGTAAAGCAGGCAGAAGAACAAATAAAAAACATATTGGATAAAAGTACGTATCGTCAAAATTTTTATGATACATTGACTAGAATAGCCAATATCCCCGATTCAAGTAGACAGGTGCAGGAATATACACATTTTCTAAGAACGAGTGGTAATATTGAAGGAATAAATTATGCCTATGTTTATATAAATAGAGGCAATGCTTATATGGCACTATCAAGAAAAGCTAAAGCTTTGGCTGATTATGAAATGGCAGCAAAATTAGATACAAAAACTGTTGCACCATATTATTCTTTAGGTCACTATTATGTAGTTGAAAAGGATTACAAAAAGAGTATAGAAATCTTTGAGAAAGGTTTGATTTTGGATCCACAGGACGAGAATTTGATGATGAATATAGCAAATTCTTATTCTGCGATGGGAAAATATGAAAAGGCAGATGAGTATTTCGATAAAGCTTTAACTTTTAATCCAGACTTAGCTATTGCATATTATAACAAAGCAAAACTCGTAATAGATAAAAAGGAAGATTTGTGGAAGGAAAAATGTATGAATTATTTAAATCATTGCATACAAATAATGCCATTCTTTTATCAATCGAATATCAATAAGGCATCTTTACTTCGTGAAGATAATAAAAATGAAGAAGCAGAGGGCGTGTTATCAAAAGTCATAGGCGGTACATTCAATGAAGATCTCATTATGTCAATATTACAAAGGGGTATTACATACAGGTTGCAAAATAAACATCCAATGGCATTGAATGATTTCAATACAGTTCTTACATATGCCCCTTATAATATCCAAAACTTATCAAATCTCTCACAGACATATTTTGCTATGGGGTATTTAAATGAAGCTCATTTTTATGCTCAGCTGGGATTAAAAGAAGCCCAAAAGCAAGACAATCATTTCTGCGATATGGAATTCAATGATGTTTTAATGCGAATTCAAGCTATGAATAGAATGGCTATACCTATAAGCAAAGAAAATACAAATAATGAAGGATCAGAAAATACAAACCCTAAAAAGTAGGAGCATTAGTGGCAAATTCTATCAACGAATATTAATCCTACACTCCATCACTTATGAAATTAGATAAACAACTTTTCGAGCAAATAGCAGCAATGGCTGCCAAAAGCCCTCGTTTACGTATGCACTACGACTTGCGTGACTCTGAGGACGAAGACGGACAACGCATGCTTAATGTTCTGTTGTCAGGAACCAAGTCAGCCATTCATCGTCATACCGACACATCTGAAGTTGTTGTATGTATTTATGGTTCAGCCATTGAGCGTTTTTATGACGAGCAAGGTAATGAAACCGAAATGGTAGTAATGAAAGCAGGAAGTGAAACACCTAGTGTATGGATAGAGCAAGGGCGATATCATTCCTTGGAAGCAACGGATGAAATGGGCGTGGTGCTTGAGATAAAAGCGCATAGATATAACCCAAATACGACTGAACAGATATTATAGCAACGGAACATTAAACATCAAAAAACATATTGACACTAGAAAAGTGTTTATACAATGAGATAATTCTGAATATCATATAAATTATAAAGATTAAAACTGATATTATTTTTATGGCACAGTTTACAGAAGAGCAATTGAATAAAATATGGGAAAAGGGATTGAAGGATGATAAATACAATCCTGATTTTGTTCGCAAGGATGCTTGCGGTGCTTGGATGATAAGAGGGCGATATAATGATAGGTCTAGTTCATTTGGTTGGGAAGTAGATCATATCTATCCTGAATCCAAATTGAAAGACATGAATGTCCCACAACAAAAGATAGATAACATATATAATCTTCGTCCTTTAAATTGGCATAATAACGAGTCTAAGGGGGCTGATTATCCTCACTATCAAGCCAAAAGAAAAGCAGGAGTTATAACAGATGAAACAGGACAGAAAAATGATGTCAATGTCATTTGTGAGGATGAAAAGGAAATCAATGACGAGATACAATCTCAGATAAAAGAACTATTTAAAGATTATCGTCTATGATTTCAAATTTTAGTTCTTTTGTTGAATTTTTTGCTGCTATATACGTTACAATGGCAGTTAATAATGATTTTTGTAGTAATTTTTGGACTCCAAAATACTATAAGGAAATGGATTCTCTTTTAAAAAAATATGATTTTTCAGGAAGCAGTTCTATTCACGATAGTTTAATGGAAAAGACAAAACATAAATATGAAAATGTTCAAAATCGTGCTCATTATCGTGGATTTATCCTTCTGTTTTTGTGTGTCTCTTATCTGATATTTATGGGTTATGAGGATGAAGTAAATAGAATGTCTGTACAACATTATGTTCCTATACTATCAGATACAATTTTAGTTGGTTTGACCTTAATATTTTCAAAGCAAATATTAAGAAATTGGAGAAGAACTATAA
>ERZ1026852.1988-NODE-1988-length-10101-cov-8.001593_pt1 | contig 10101 bp, 10 predicted proteins | sample MGYA00380156_ERZ1026852 | MGnify/ENA primary metagenome ERZ1026852 (study PRJEB33269, sample SAMEA4719792) | human gut metagenome | biome: human-associated habitat; feature: organic feature; material: feces | place: Cameroon | collected 2013-10 ...
ACGACAACACGCCGTACTTGCCGAAAGTTCCGAGCACCTGACCGTTGAAACGCGACCCCATACCCTCAGCGGCATCCTCGACTACCGGAATCCCATACTTCTCCGCAATCGCCATAATCCTGTCAATGCGATAAGGCATACCATAAAGCGCCACCGGCACAATAGCCTTCGGATAACGCCCAGTCTTCTCCTTCCTGTCAATGATAGCCTTCTCCAGCCACTCCAACTATCGCAAAACCCACCTCCACAAAGGTTCTTATCAATGCCAACAAAAAAAAATTCACCAATTATCTGACAGAGATAAATAGATAAAACTATGCTTTGCTGAAATCATAATACTTTCAACAGCCGCGCGATGAGAAATGACTACTTTTCACGCATAAAAGTCCAGACCTTTTAGTCCGGACTCCATATTCCTACAGAAATATTGGTGAAATCACGTCAATTGTGTCAAAATACTTTGCAGATCGTCTTTACCTAATGTGCCATCAAAGAATTGTTTCGCTGTCTCGATGTCAGCATCGTACTTCTTTGCCATTAAATATTTTAAAGTATTCCTAAAACGCATGAGCTCAGGATAGTTTTTTATCTCACAAAACAATCGACGTAGTTTAGGATCCGTTTCCGCTTGAACTTTTTTGGTATAGATTAAAAACTCATCCACATTTGAAGGATTACCAAATGGACTCATATCGGCATTCTGATCAGTTGCTGCATTAAAAATGAAACTGTCCATTGCCTTATAGATGGTAAACAGGTATCTTTTTCTATCATCATGGATAAAGAAACGAATATGTCGAGATTTTCCATCTACTTCCAGAGGGAGTTCATACTCATGGAATCCCGAATCAACAGTAGCCTTACGCTTATCTGCATCAATAATTCCAATAGCAAAAACATCACTCTCGTTGATAGCCTTTACAACCTCATTGCAAGTACTTTTGTGCTTGACATAGCATCCAAGTATGTGACTAACCAAATTGGTATCCACATTACACTCAGGAAATACATTCATCTGTTCAGCCATCAGTGAGTAAATGCTTCAATGTTAAAGAATGCGTCCGATCCATTGTCATAAATATTCTGAAGTTCTTCTTCGCTAGCCGTCTTGACTGAGAATAAGCCACTTACATCTGCACAAGGATAGGTAATCATGAGCTTGAAATCAGCGATATTCTCTTGAAGGAAATAACTGAGAACGTATGGACTATGTGTCGTAACGAACAAAAAATTATGCCTCGTTTTAGTAGACATTCTTTCAAGAATCCAATTCACGAATTGACATTGTGTGGGTGGGAACAAGTTGTTCTCAGGTTCCTCTAGGAATATCTCGCTATGATCATTCTGGAGAAGACGTACAACATATCTGTTGAATTTGTCTCGTTCCTTGCTATTGCTGAAAAGATACTTCTGTTGCTTGCCGTTAAGGACGAAACTAGCTTCGAACTTACGCTCTCCGTCTCTTGTTTCCAGACAACGGTTGTAAATAGATTCGAACGTATGTTTAATCTCTTCAATTGTAACGAGGCTTATGTCCGTTAAATTTGCCTGCTTATCTTTAAATACACCATTTGTCAGATAATCAGTATAAACAAAGAGTGGAAGCATAGACTGCATACCGCTTGATGTTTCTGAAAGTTCCAGAATTTTACCGTCTTTAAGGGTAACGAGATCCATTTCCTTGTTTATGTCAAAACTGTAATTTACGCCTAATCCCAATATGTCAGAGGCACTGGCTTGCTGTCGTCTTGCTTTGTCCCATTCAGTCATGAAGTCCTGAAGATGGCTTCCTGCATTTGGCAGTTGCTTGTAGTCCTTAAATAAGGAAACGACATTTCTGTCAGAAGGAATGTATGAAACCTTTGCTCGGCAATAGCGCCAACTACCCGATTGAAACTTGCATATAAATTTATTGCTGGTCTTGCTGTTGTCAAAACTGAAATGAACGAAAGATGATGAATATTCAATGACTGTGTCATCCTTCAGATAGTTTTCCATCCGATAATATCCCAGAAAACTATCTATGAACATCGAACCATCTGCAAAGTAGTCAGCCGACTGCAAAAGCATAATCCGCTTTTCAACCCAAGAGCAAAAGCATGCAGTTCGAAGCACGCATGTTTTTCCGGAACTCTGTAAACCTATGATAAGATTAACGAGTCCCAACTCAATGTCAACATTTTGCAATGGGCCAAAATTTCGTATAACTAAGTGCTTCATTTCAAGTCTATCTACTTTTCGCAAATATACAAAAAAGATTCTACAGTTCAATTCAAACAACAATACTACAAATTTGGTACCTAGTGATTTTCGTCAAATGTTTTCAATCTGAGCGAAGCAGCGGCCAATCCCTTCAATTTCTGCATCCGGCTCATCAAAATTTCAATTTTATATCTGTTTCCGGTCGTTTCGGCCGGATTTTTTGTCTGTTTTTCATGGCGAGGATACAGTTCTCCCACAAGAGTTCCGCATTGACCGCAAGTTTCAGTGTCAGGCAGCCGCCAAACGCGCCCTTTGTTCTATCCTGTCCGCCAGCTGCACCACGTTTGCCGTGTGGATGCCGAAGAAGATGTACAGGATTTCCGTCCGCTTCGTCCTGGCCTTGACCCTCCGGAGATCGTAGTACTCTTTCAGTGTTCCGAACGAGCCGTCCATCGCAGTTGCCCGTCTTTCTAAGCTAACAAATAGTGTGATCTCTCATTAGTCATTATCCTCTTCATAATCGCCCATTTCTGAAAGCATATCAAGACGTTCGTGTAAAGATATCTTAATCAGTCCTTTCTCCACCAATTTCTTTTTTCCACGACCGAGCCATTTTTGGAATTTCGATTGGCTTTTCTTCCATTTTTTCTGTAATTCAGTAGGTTCGTATGAACGGAATTTATGATGTAACACTCCATCTTCACCCATCCATACATAACCTCCAACCTGTATCCTCGGCCAGTATGCTCCTCTTGGCTTATACATGCGTTCCATTAAGACAGGCCAAACAATGCATTTAGCACTCTCATGCAGATACCTTAATAATAGATCTTTCCTGAAAAATAAACCTGCATGACCGCCATGTACCCAATAGCTATCGTAGCAGGCTACAGAACCATCTGCTGCAAGCCATACGCCATCTGTTACGGAAAACCTTAAATTCAAACCATTGAACAGATATGGTGAAGGCAATATCATTTCACGAGAACTATCAATGGAAGCGTCAGCATATTCACTAATATCATAGAGCAAATACGATGGTTGAACTTTATATAATGTGTCTCTGCGGCCTGCATTATACTCACATTCGGTATAACCTTGCGCCTCAATTTGTGTTTTATAACTCTCCGACCAATAATATTCGCGATAATAACTATACCCAGTTTGATGATTCTCTGTGCTATTCCTGCCGCTCAATCCTTCTATGTCAATCAACTCACACATCTCCTTACGGTGTTCCTTATCTACAAGAAATGCCTGAATGAATGACCACAGTTCACGCTCTATAGGATATGCAGTATCATCATTTGATATAGAAGAAGCAGTATAATATGCATGTAAGCATATCCAATTATCAGGTTCATTCTTGTATTCTAAATAATGCGAAATGGGAGGCATTTTTTTCCAGGCCATCATCCATTCGTTTTCAGTCCCAGAGGACATATCATATTCTGGTACCCGATACGCAGGTAATGATGTCGTATAATCCCGAATATCAGGATTCATCATGATAGTAGGGTCAAAACGCCTCAAATGATATATAGTGGAGACATTCCAAGAACGGTCAAACTCTTCACCATAATGATTGTCATCAAGAATAGCCGCAATTCTGTACAAGGCTATCCATTGATATTTCTTTCCTATTCTTTCTATCTTATTACCATATCTTTCCCAACTTGAATGACGACCATCAAATCCTTTGAAAACCTTGGCATCGTACCCAAATTCTTCAAAAATCATCTTGACCCCAAAGTTTGAAATCTGTTCAATGTCATCACTCCAGTTATCCAGTGCGCTTTGAAAAACATACCTGCCAAAATCACCATACATTCCTCGGGAACTATATTCCGTTCTCATAGAATGAATAATGTTGTTTTGAGCCGTTAGCAGTTGCTTGTCTTCCACCTGATCATACTTAAGTTCATATTTCAGAATCTCATCAGTTGGCACATACACACATTTCTTTACCTTCGCGTAAGGTGGTCTCACCAGTCCTGGCTGATAGTTAATCCCACAACCGAGGGTTACAGAGTATTCAACTATACATTTTGCATAATCACGGATTAGAATATGCTCGGGAGGATTGCCTTCTTTAAACACTATGTCATATACAAGTTGAGTTACTGCCGTAACGTATTCTTTTGAAGCATTTCCAGTACAGCATCCAAAAGATACAGCAAACACGCGCTCAGTGATATATGGATCGTTAACAGGACCGAAACATTTGATAAAATCAATTATCAAATCCTTTTCGTTCTTTAGAATGTTGATAAGAGCTCTGCTAGACTTGTCTCGAAGCTCTATATAAGTTGTTGAAAGGCTCCAAGCTAACAAATGAACCACATTCTTTAGACTTTCCTTATCTATGCTCTGTAACATGTCAGGCGATGCAGACCACCCCCATTGAGCCAAATGAAGTAACGAGTCTGATAATTCATAAGGGCTTGAAATTGCTTGTGTCCAGACTTCATCTCTCTTAACCATTTCCATAGGGGTTAAAATGTCATCAAGTGTCTTTACAGAAAGGGGGAAATCCGTTCTGAAGGGATTGTTTACTATCACATTTATGATAGTGTTATAGTCTTCCGCCTCAAGTATTTCGCTAAGAATCTGTACGCCACCAGGTGTAAGGTTTGTTCTCGTCGGTAATCCCTTTAAGAATAAATCCATAAGGTAATCATCATAAAAATCAAAATTAGCAGGTCTTGGAAGTTCGAAAAACTCCTTGCCACGGTATTGAGGTATCAAATCGGTCAACGCCTCAAGAACAGACTCTGACTGATTTGTCAGTTGCTCAAAAGGGGCTTTCTCAACTAAAGCATCTCCTTTTAGGTACGCTCCAATTGTATCATACCCGAATGAGTATGAAATTCCTTCACGATCTTCATATTCGTTCAACACACCTTCATCAACAAGGGCATCAAGATATGCATCCTTTTTTTGTGGCATTCCGACTACATTCTCAAACAATCCTATAACTTTCTCGCGTTTCAGGAACCATCTGTTGTTCTCATTAACCATCTCTTCGCCAACCATATTAAGTACACGCTGCAATACTGGAGATTGCGAAGAATAAGAAAACGACTCCGCTAACCGTTCATTGAAGTGCTTTATGTAGCTACGGATAATTTCCAGTTTCCCTTCGAACTTCGGTGGGATCTTCTCTCCGGAATGCGTCCTACAAAAAAGAGTAAGAAGCAAAGGGTTTGTGAACTCGGACTGGAACAAAGGCCACGAGGGTAGCGGAACATTAAAAGAACGGAACATGTATTCCACTGCTCCAGTCGTATTCTGCTCAAACCCCCTATGCCTGTATGACTGAAATTGTTGTTGCGTAATGAATTTAGAGAACCAATTATGGTCACTATTTGTTCTAACAGAAAGAATCAGTGAAATATGCATATAGGGTTTGAACTCATTGATGAAACTGAGCAAATGCGACTTCCAAATTGATAAGCCCTTACCTTCATTGATACCATCTATCACCATCAACACTCTACCATTCTTTTGCCCATAAGCATCCAAGGCTTTTAAGAAAGTTTCCTTCTTGCAATTAATGTCCAATATCGTCAATATCTGCGACAAAGGATTCTCCGTGTCTGTAATAAGTTTGCCTAAGAAGAATATTGTCGGAAGGTTTTGTTCAATTCTAGCACTAGACAATCTAGCTAACAGATGGGTTTTGCCACACCCGCCTTGTCCGTTAACAATAAAGACTGGACTAGACATGCTTCGCATCCATGGATTATCAGTTCTCTCCATAACTTTCCCTAAAGAGGCATGTAGCCTGGTATATTTATAGTCACTGTAAGATAACTTCTGATTCCGAATACAACCCAACAGCAAGTTGTCTATCTCTTCAATATCATCAACCACTTTCTTTGGTTCGTCACCATCGTAAGCCGTTTTTGTTAGCAGTGTTCTAATCTCAGTGATAATCACCTCTATTTTTTGCACCAGCTCTTCACCAATAGAGTTTACTAATGCTTCTCTTTCTCTTGAGAATCCTATGTATAATTCTTTAATGTCATCAGCAAACACTTTCGTTATCCTATTGTCTCTACAAGTGGAAGCCAAAGCATCATCAAAATACTCGTATGTAAAGTTGATAGAAAGATCAATCGATCTTCCCAAGTCCGAAATAGCCTTTTCTGTTTTCAGACGGAACCAGTCTTGGTTAGGCACAAAGGAAAACTCATCGTTGATGATTGCCGCTGCTGATGAAATGATATCTGCCTTGTATCGTTTTGCACTTGTGTAGAGAAAAATGCACTGACATATCGTAATTAAAAGGATGATAATTAATACAGCCCAAACTGGAATTCCGTTGTCATATAGCAAGTCCAACTGATATGTATTTTCACCCTGCTTTACCTTTAGAATCCCTCGAGCAAAAGAGAGTATTGTATTACTTCCCGCTATTGTTGTCACTGCCCAAAAGTATAATTTATGTGCTCGGTTTAGGCTACGGTTTTCTAAAAACCTTTTTACCGCATCCTTCAACTCTTTCTTATTTAAGTCAACATTCCCCTTTATAGCCTTAATGACACCTTTGATTAGCGTAATATCAAAGGTGTGCACTATGAAGAACCATAGCACAATGAATACTATCAGTAAAATCACGATAAGGGTTATTGACATATATTTTTTTACCTATTTATAAGATTGCGTCTTTTGTTATCAAGTGGATTGCTCCTTAAGTTAGGGATTGTCGTTAAATGTTTTCAATCTGAGCGAAGCAGCGACCAATCCCTTCAATTTCTCTGCGTCCGCCCCCATCAAAATTACAATTTTATATCTATTTCCGGTTCGTTTCGGTCGGATTTTTTTGTCTGTTTTTCATGGCAAGGATACAGTTCCCCCACAAGAGCTACGCATTGGCTGCAAGTTTCCGTGTCAGGCAGCCGACAAACTCACCCTTTGTTCTATCCTGTCCGCCAGCTTGACCACGTTTGACGTGTGGATGCCGAAGAAGATGTACAGGATTTCCGTCCGTTTCGTCCTGGCCCTAAACCAACACCACAAAAACCTCAATAACACAACCCCCTCACCCAGCTTCCACCGCCCAAACAAAAAGCCCCGAAAACAACACGCACCTCCAAACTTCCAAGCCGAAGATTAAGGTCAATGCCACTGCAGACCAACCACCTCCAAGATACTTGTCAATGAAAATGTACGTAATCGTCTCACCGCCTCTCCCAACCCCCACTACTTCCTCAAAGGAGCCAAATACTCCTCATGCAAATGATAATACTTCATCATGAACAGCACATACGCCACAGAAAGCAGCGCCAATGCCACAAACAAGTAACTCCAATGCCAAGCCACAAGCGAAAGCCCACAAGCAGACTCAAGAACCGGACAAAGGAAAATGAAGCCAACTGACACCGCAAGTTGCAGCAAAGCATAAAACGAAGACACCTTGACATGCCCAATCTTCAGTTCATTCGCCATCAGCTGATAAACATGCTTACGATGCGCCTCTCCCAAATTCTCATGCAACATAATACGATGACAAATAGTCAGACATCCGTCCACGCCATACACCAGCAAGAAAATCAGCCAAGTAATATCACCAGTCGCAAGAATAAGAGAACCTATCAGAAACAGCAGGATATACGCCACACCTATCGAGCCCACATCACCCGCGAAACACTTCGCCTTACCCTTCGGACGGAAATTAAAGCAGCAAAACACAACATCAGCAAGAATCACGACATAAATCAACGACTGATCCACAAATCCCATTGACGAATTAAGCAACGCCAGCGGCACAAGCGAAGCCAATGCATACGCACCGGTAATGCCATTCACGCCATCCATGAAATTGATAATATTGGATGCACCCACACAAACCACCAACGCCACAATCACCATCCACCACATATCCCAGTGCAACAAATCCAGCTGATAAAACATCATAGCCATTGCCACGAACTGTGCGGCCAGACGCACACTATCAGGAAGAGAACGGATATCATCAATGAAACTCACACCGGCAACCAGCGTCACCGCAAGCAAGAACTACAAATACTGAAACCCGAAGACCGCGCTCCAAATCCACAACGACAATAAGAAAATAATCCCCCGCCCCTGAGAACAATCGACGAATGCGACGAACGCTGATTAGGTTTGTCAATGATGTTAAACTTGTCCGCGATGCGGAAATAAATCATCTCCGCCGTCAGCAGGATGATGAAAATAATGATGTATTTCATGTTGATAGTCATTCTCTCCCGCATTGCTACGTATAGAAATTGATGTCAGACAGTAATGAAAACTCTGTTTCAAGACTTTCTTTATTGTTGATATCCGTTCTGAAAATCAAGGATGCATACGTTTCTGTCCCTTCGACAGATAATGTCGCTTCCAATTTGGAAAGCTCTCCATCGGCAAACTCATTAAACCATCTGTTGAACAATCTCTTTCTGCAGGCTTGCCTACCATCCATGATGTCGCAGATTGTGATAAGAGCATCGTTATGCAACAAGAAAAATTTCCAGATGATGTAAAGAATAGTATTTCTCACTAGATTTTTGTCTCCATTCAGATGATTCAGTTCATCAGCCCTGTCAATGTTCATCATAAAGATATCAACGGACAAGTACTCTGAAATGGGCGGATACTTTATGAATGTGACGTAGTAAGTATTTCCAGAATCGGTGTTGAAGCAATAGCCATTCTCCTCCTCATAAACATCATAATGGCTTGGCAAACTGAATTGAACCATCGTTGAATCCTTTAAGCGTCCCCTTCTCACGAATATAGGCACTGACAGCCTTTTTATCAGACATCATTTTTTTGAATGACGCCTTCACTATGTCAATGTCTTTCCGTGTTTCCACTGTGCTTTTCATAAGTAATTCTTTGTTTAACACACAATTGCTATTTGCACAAAAATAAAAACAATGTTTGTCATTTGCAAGTGTTTCGCCAGATTCTTCATGAATACCAATTCAAATGCTTTGGAATTTTAGGTAGGGATTGTCGTCAAATGTTTTCACTCCAAGCGAAGCAGCGGCCAATCCCTTCAATTTCTGCGTCCGACTCATCAAAATTTCAATTTTATATCTGCTTCCAGTCCTTTCAGCCGGATTTTTTGTCTGTTTTTCATGACGAGGATACATCTCCCCCGCAAGAGATCCGCCTCGACCTCTTGACACCATATCACTGTCCCGACCACATCCGGAACCTTCCGAACCCCCACACCCAAATCGCCTAATGAAACGTTTTAAGAAAAGGCCCTAAACCAACACCACAAAAACCTCAATACCACGACCCCCTCACCCAGCTTCCACCGCCCAAACAAAAAGCCCCGCAAACAACACGCACCACCAAACTTCCAAGCCGAAGATTAAGGTCAATGCCACTACAGACCACCCACCTCCAAGATACTTGTCAATGAAAATGTGCATCAATGTCCAACAAACAAAAAAATTCGCCCGAATCCTGTATAATCCCACAGATTACCCCAAAATTCGAGCGACTAATTCATCCCTCCCCTACAGTCCACGCGGCGCACTTCGTCTTAGAATGCTCACAGCCACGCAGACACGTTCGAAATCTGGGACACTATCTGATCGCCTCCTTGATGCACTCCACAATATACCGAACATCCTCATCCGTCACATAAGGACCTGCAGGCAAGCAGAAACCGACCTTGAACAAGTCCTCCTCCACACCATTTGTATAGACAGGAGCACCCGCATACACAGGCTGCTTGTGCATCGGCTTCCATACCGGACGGCACTCGATCTTCTTGGCAAGCATGAACACGCGGAGAGCCTCCACATTCTCATTAGGCTGACAATCCGTCGTCGCGCAGTCCACCGCATGAATCACACCGGCAGCACCGCCAACAGCCGTCTTGATGACCTCCTTGTAAGCATTCTCCTGACC
>ERZ1026852.1993-NODE-1993-length-10060-cov-86.615592_pt1 | contig 10060 bp, 4 predicted proteins | sample MGYA00380156_ERZ1026852 | MGnify/ENA primary metagenome ERZ1026852 (study PRJEB33269, sample SAMEA4719792) | human gut metagenome | biome: human-associated habitat; feature: organic feature; material: feces | place: Cameroon | collected 2013-10 ...
GCAAAGGTACAACATTATTTTGAGATTTGCAATACGGAGTTGAGCGGATACTTACATCCGGAGTAGTCAACCAATATGGCGAAAATATAACAATATTTAATTATAATTTGAAAATATGAATGTAATCAAACTGTTTGATTACCAAGAGGATATGAAGGAACGGATTGAGAAGGCGTTGCGCCTTCATCGGTCCGTGATGGCACAAATGCCAACTGGTACGGGAAAAACGGTTCTACTCGCTTCGGTCGTAGAATCGTTTTTGAGGGAACATTCCAATTGTAATGTTTGGATTGTTGCCCATAGAAGGGAGTTGGTTTCTCAGATTCGAGAAACTATAGAAAGAGTTTTTTCGAAAATCACCCCGTCCCTCTTTACCCTTAAAGAGGGCTCCACCTCTCACCCCGACCCTCTCTCCTCAGGAGCGAGGGAGGAAACCGCTCCTCCTCGTCGCTCGGAACCGCTACGCTCTAAGGTTGGCGGACCATCAAAGGTCTCGCCAGATTGTTTGTCGGCTAGCGCATTCAATGTTCCTATCAAGGCTGTGTCGATACAATGGTTGTCGAAGCACTATGACGAGATAGAGGAAGAACCGGGAATGATAGTGATTGACGAGGCGCACCATGCCCTTGCCAAGACCTATAAGGAAATGTGGGAGAGATTCCCGAAAGCTAAGTTCCTGGGACTGACAGCTACACCTTGCCGATTGAACGGTAAAGGTTTTACCGATCTGTTTGATGTCTTGGTGCAGTCGTGGAGTGTTCCAGAATTTATCAGCAAGGGAAGATTGGCGACATACGATTTCGTGAGCATCAAATCGGATGGTGTGACACAACGGCTCATCGACTCCTTGCAGAAGCGAGGAGCAGACGGTGACTACCAGAACAAGGAAATGGATATGTTGCTGAATAAGAAGCCGAGCATAGAAAGGCTCTATCAGAGTTTGGAAGAATTTGGTAAAGACAGAAAGGGCATCGTGTATGCTATCAATATTAATCATGCTAATGCTATTGCCGAGTTCTACCGAGAACACGGCATAGCAGCTGTTGCCATTGATAGTAAAACTCCTGCGAGTGAGCGTAGAATGCTGATTGAAAGATTCAAATCTTCTTCCTTATCTTTTTCGAAAACCCACCCGTCCTCCCTTACCCTTAAGGGAGGCTCCACCGCTTTCCCCAAGCCCCTTTCCCCTCAGGGGACAGGGGATGTAACCGCCCTCCGGTGCTCGGAACCGCTACGCTCTAAGGATGGCGGACCATCAAAGGTCTCGCCAGATTGTGCGGGATGGGACCGCCTTGCTGCTACTTGCTTGCGATCTGCTGATAGACTTGCTGATGAACTTGCTCCTATCCAAGTACTGGTGAATGTGGACATCTTCTCGGAGGGATTTGACTGCCCGGATGTAGAGTTTGTACAGTTGGCACGACCAACGCTGTCGCTTGCCAAGTATCTGCAGATGGTGGGACGAGGATTGCGAGTAGCCAAGGGGAAGAAGAACTGCGTGATTATAGATAATGTGGGACTGTATCGGGTGTTTGGATTGCCTTCGCAAGTATGGAACTGGAATGCTATGTTCGAAGGAAAGCTGAAAGTTGGCAAGAAAAAGGAGACTCCGAAGGAAAGAGAGTTTTTTCTGATGAACGAGGTGCAAGACAATATTCAGATACATCCAGACTCTGAGATGATGATGGTGATGAGCCATGAAGAATTGCTCCAAACGCTACAGTATCGTGAGTTTGTGGATAGCAAAGGGGAGTTTGCCATCATCAAGCTGCCTGATGGAAAGATGACGGTAGTGAACCGACAAGGAGAACAAGTACTGGAGCCGGGAGATTACTATGACATGAAACTACTGAACGGAAACATCCTGTTCTACCGACCTCGCAGAAAGGCGAAATGCTATTATGACCTGTTGGCAAAAGCTGTCATCGACGATGGTACTAACGTAGCAGAAGCTCCCCAGGTTGTCAACATAAAAGGATGGGAGTTTATAGAATATAACGACATCTTCATGTCTCGAACCCAAGAAGAATTTTCTCTGCCCTATCGTCCTTCACAATATGATTTTCTGAATTATGGGTATTATATGATATACAGATCCAGACCTTCTGCTACCGGTTGTCAAGTATGGTACTATTATGAGGGTAGTGAAGGGAAGATGCGCATGAGCAATGAAGAGAGCAGGAATGTATGTTTCCTGCGTAATGATTACGAACATGTGTATTGGCTATGTGCTGTTCTGTATGGTGATTGTATCGTTGTTATGGACAGCAAGCAGGACTACTACCTGGTGGATTCAAATTTAAAGAAGACATATATAGGATGCAATAATCCAAAGAATGAGAAGGAAGATTTGAATGTCGTGATGCCTCGCCTTGGCAAGAAATACTATAAAGAGGCGATGTTGCAAAAGAAGGAAATGGAAGCAAGCGAGATGCTTCTTTTGCATGAGAAGTCAGAGGCAGGACATGTGGAATTGTACCAAGCAGGAAAGAAATGGGGCGTGAAGGTAGATGGTAAAGTTATCGTGCCACCCCTCTACTGCAGTATAGCGCAACCTGTTGGTGCCTATTGCGCCTTTGAACAGGTTCCCAGACATTGGGGCGTTATGACATTGAAAGGAAAAGTGATTGTTGATGCCAAATATGAGAAGGTGGAGATTCGTGACAATGGAATCGCCGTTGTAACAGGCATCACGGGTAAAACACAGACAATCAATCTGAAATGACGAAGGATATTCAGCTTTTTGATTATCAGGAGGACATGGTGAAGAGAGTGCAAGAGGCATTCAAGCATCATGATGCTGTCATGGTACAAATGCCGACGGGTACGGGAAAGACGTATCTGCTTGCCGCCCTCGTAGGTTTGTTTTTGAAAGAGGAAGTGTGGGTGGTAGCCCATCGTCGTGAACTCGTTTCACAAATCAAGGACACCTTGGAAAGATTCTTCTCTTCCCTAAAATCCACCTCCATCAAAGTGACATCGATACAATGGTTGTCGAGACACTATGGAGAGATGGAAGAGAAGCCGGGGTTAATAGTGATTGACGAGGCACATCATGCTTTGGCGGAGACATACGCTGAAGTGATGAATGCCTATCCGAAGGCGAAGAAGTTGGGCCTGACGGCTACGCCATACCGATTGAATGGCAAGGGATTCACGGATTTGTTTGACACCTTGCTGTGCTCATGGAGCATGGAGAAGTTTATTGCCGAAGGACGATTGAGCCTTTATGACTACTACTCCATCAAGCCTGATAGTGCAGCACAGCTGCTGATAGACTCATTGCAGAAACGAGATGCTGATGGTGACTATCAGCAGAAGGAACTGAACGAGGTGATGGATGTGAAGCCATCACTCGAAAGACTATGCCTTACCATCAAGGAGTATGTGCCTGGAAAGAAAGGTATCGTATATGCTATCAGTATTCAACATGCAGAGCATATTGCGGAGTTCTATCGGGAGAATGGCATCAAGGCTGTGGCGATTTCGAGCAAGACACCGCTTGCTGAACGACAAGAACTTATTGAAAGATTCAAATCTTCCTCGCTCTCCTCTTCCCTAAATTCCACTTCTGATGATATAGAAGTGTTGGTGAGTGTGGATTTGTTCTCGGAGGGCTTCGATTGTCCTGATGTGGAGTTCATCCAATTGGCAAGACCTACGCTGTCATTGGCTAAGTATATGCAGATGGTGGGACGTGGACTGCGAGTGGCTGAGGGGAAGGAATACTGCGTGATACTGGATAACGTAGGACTGTATAAGCGGTTTGGATTGCCATCTGTGGATAGAGATTGGCAGAGCATGTTTGAAGGACGTACTTCTCTGGAAGACATTCTGCAAGAGGCGTGTATGCAGGTTAATAGTCACAACTGCAGGATGGACTTGATGATGGTGGGTGATGAGGAGATGATGAAAATCATCAACCATGAGCGTCAACTGCAGATGATGAGGGACACCTATGGCTATCAGATTGTAGAAGACGAAAAAGGTCTGAAGGGCATCAAGGATAAGAATGGCAAGATGATATTGGAATGCCAATATAAGAAGATAGAAGTGACCAACGATGGCTTTGCCTATTGCTACATAAGAAAGAAAGTAGGTAGAAAGGAATGGATTGACTTGCGGAACAGGTTGTGGTTTGCCAATAAGCCCCAAAGTGTGAAGCTGATGGGCATCGACTTCAGTACTGAGGATGGCAAAAAGCTATACCCTCGCATCCTATCGAAGTATATTGATGAAAAGACCTATCTGACGGTGAAGACCTTGGAACTGCAAGTAGGAACAGGACTGAGTTGGAAGCATAGGTTTATTCCTTGGGATGAGCCAAATAAGGTGTATCTGTACAAAGAAGGAGAAGGCAACTCGCGACTGTATATTGATGAGGAAGAACAATATTATGTGCAGAAGAACATCGGCAGTCAACTGGAGAAAGTGGATTCTCGTGAGGCGTTGGCTGAGTTTGCCCAAAGAGACAAAGAAGAAAGGAAGGAGAGCTTAGAAAAGCTTAAGAATTCATATAAACATTATGAATATTATCCTGTCGATAATGTCTATCCTGTCAGGAAATATCTTGGAACTGCGAACGATAAGATAAAAATCGAGAAAGACGGCATTTGGCATGTGGAGGATGCACAGGTTAATGAAAGCTATTGGGTTGACCCTGTGACATATAGAAAACATTATACAAGACCTGTCCTGTTCAAACGTGGCTATCTGAACATCTTAAGGGAAGACGACTGGTGCTATGTGAGAAACATTCCTGGACTTATGAATAGACCTTTAAGGCAATGGGAAATTGTGGCAGATGACAACATCTGTGTCATCAATAATAAGTATCTGATAGAGAAAAGTGAGCCTGATCAATGGTACAAGATATGCAGAAGAACAGATGACTTCACTTATTTTTCTGTTCTGGCATGCTTTTATGAAAGTGAATACATCAAGGATGATACAGAGATTCAAATTACTCAATTTGATGACGAGGGCTTGAAAATGACCCAAGAAGGATTTCCTTATACGCCACTTGTGATAAAAACGCATAAAAGAAGTAAGTGGCTGTGACAAAAACAGACCGATGTGAACAAGAGTTCATGTCGGTCTGTTTTTGTTTATTTAACTCAATCCTACTCTACAACAATAGGCTTGTACTTTGGTACCAATGCCTTCATGATGCACCAGCCTACCAGATAAGCCACACTACAGATGCAGAATACAATCATGTAGGCACCTGGCTTGCCATCGAAGCCCATGAAGGTGAAGGCAGAACCCTGACCCTCTGCGTAGGTGAAGAGCATACCGGAACCCTTGTTGATCAAGAAAGAACCGATACCACCTGCCATCGCACCAATACCTGTGATGGTAGCAACGGTTGACTTAGGGAACATATCACCAATAGTAGAATAAAGGTTAGCAGACCAAGCCTGATGACCTGCACCGAGCAAACCGATGATGATAGCTGGCCACCATGCACTGTACTCACCCATAGGCTGGGCAATGAGACCGAGCAATGGGAAGCAAGCGAAAATCAACATCGCACGCATTCTACCGATATATGGATTCATACCCTTCTTATCTACAAAATAGGTTGGCAAGTAACCGCCACCAATACTCAATACCGTAACAATCGCATAAAGAGTGAAGATGAGGGCAATACCCATACCAGAGTCTGAAGAGTAACCATACTGATCAGAGAAGTAAGCTGGAGCCCAGAAAAGGAAGAACCACCATACACCATCAGTCATCAACTTACCTACGATGAATGACCAGGTCTGGCGATAGCTGAAGCACTTCAGGAAACCGATCGTCTTCTCCTCCTCTGCTGCCTCTGCATTCTCAGCTTTCTCTGCCTCAACCTTGTCAAGGTCTTCATCCTGCTCAATGTAAGTAAGCTCAGCCTTGTTTACATGCTTGCTCTGAGATGGTTTTTCATAAAGCCACATCCAGAGACCCATCCATACATAACCGAGCACACCGATGATGATGAAAGCCCACTCCCAGCCCATGCTGCGAGCCAACAATGGAATGGTAGCTGGAGCTGCCAAAGCACCTACAGAAGCACCACTGTTGAAGATAGCGGTAGAGAAAGCACGGTCTTTCTTAGGGAAATACTCTGCTGTTACCTTGATGGCTGCAGGGAAGTTACCTGCCTCACCCACAGCAAGAATCAAGCGGCAAGAGAGGAACAACCATACACTGATGGTGGCGATAGCTACAGCTGCATCACTGCCAGCCTGTACCATGCGGAGTGCCTCGATAGAATCGTAACCCTCGATCTGCATAGCTACCCAACCGCAACCTGCGTGCATCACAGCACCGGTTGACCATACGAAGATGGCGATGAGATAACCCTTCTTGGTTCCCATCCAATCTACGAACTTACCTGCAAAGAGGTTGGCGATGGCATAGAAGATGGAGAAAAGACCGGTAATCGTACCGTAGTCGTCATCTGTCCAGTGGAATTCTGGAGCAATGAAGTCTTTCCATGTTAACGACAGAACCTGACGGTCCATATAATTCACTGTGGTCGCAATGAAGAGCAACGCACAAATCACCCAACGGAAGTTGGACATCTTACTAGTTGAAATAGAACTCATTTGTCTAAGTTTTTAAGCGTTTTGTTATTCTAATGTAGGAATCTTCACTACCTGCATATCGTTGTAGATAAGATTCTCACCTGCCATACCCCAGATAAAGGTATAGTTGCTGGTGCCGGCAGCGCAGTGGATTGACCACTCTGGTGAAATCACAGCCTGCTCGTTGTTCAGCCAGATAGGACGGGTCTCCTGTGGCTCACCCATTACGTGAAGAATCTTCTGACCCTCTGGAACATTGTAATAAAGGTATGTCTCCATACGGCGGAGGTGAGTATGAGCTGGCATGGTGTTCCATACAGAACCCTCCTTCAACTCAGTAACACCCATCTGCAACTGGCAGGTGCGAACACCGGCTACACCGTCGATAATCAACTGGTGGATTACGCGGTCGTTGCTCTCCTTCAGGCTACCAGCCTTGATGTTGTTGGCATCCTTCAGAGTCACCTTCTTGGTAGGATAAGCCTGATGAGCGCAGGCACTGTTCATATAGAACTTAGCTGGCTTGGCTGCATCCTTGCTGCTTACCTCGATGTTCTTGGCGCCACGACCTACATAGAGAGCCTCCTGGAAACCAAGGGTATATTTCTTGCCATCCACGTTAACAGTACCCTCGCCACCGATGTTGATGATACCCAACTCACGGTTGTCGAGCAGATTCTTCTGATCGTTTGGCTTGTCTGTATAAAGAGGAGCGATAGAAGTCAGCTTCAAAGGAGCGGTTGTTGGCTCTGCACCACCGATGAGGAAACGGTCGAACATGGTGTAGGTCCAGTTTACCTCACCTGGAGCGAACACCTTCTCGATAGCGAACTCGCTGCGAAGGCGATCTGTTGTGTAATGCTTGGCATCCATTGGGTTGCTAGCATAACGAACGTTGTAGTTGGTGTAGGCATTCTCAGCCTTCACCTCGTATCCACACTTACCACACTGGCCAAAAGCCTGACTTGCTGTTAATACCATTGCTGCTAATATTAATGTTAATTTCTTCATAATTATCTTGTTTTTATTTTTTATTATTTTCTTCCTTCACAATGCGCTGGCGGTTGATAACCATCATGGCTACTGTGATGACTGCGAGAATGCCCATACCTACGTATGAAAGCTTCACACCGCGATAGATAACCCATCCGAAGAGAGAGGATGCGAAATCGAGTGCACCGCCTGAGAATCCGTCAGGGATATGAGCGGCATTATCGCCTGTAGCTGCATAAACCTGGTTGGCTGCCATCGTAAAGTCGGGAGCCATATCGGTTACGAAATAGAGACCGATAATCAGGGCTACCAAACCGATGATCAGGGTCTTCACCACATTACCCTTGGTAAATGGCAAGATCATTGGGAAGAGGTAGAACATACCTGCCAATGATGCCAATGGCAAGAACTGGTTACCTGGCAGGAATACGGCGATGGCCAGAATCACCGGAATCAGGATAACCGATACCACCAGGGTAGTAGGATGACCAATCACCAGGGCAGGACTCATACCGATATGCACCTTCTTGCCGTTGAACTTGGTCTTCACCAATTCCTGAGTTTTCTCAGAGATAGGCTTCAAACCATCAATAAACAAGGAAGTGATACGAGGAATCAGCTCCATCACGGCTCCCATGGTAACACCGAGGAAGAGAATCTTCTTGATGTCGAGCTGTGCTGCCCAACCAATCAAGGCTCCCACGATGACTCCAAGAACCAATGGCTCACCCAGCACACCAAACTTCTTCTTCAATCCCTCTGCATCGATATCGAGCTTAGAGAAACCAGGAATCATATCCATAGCCTTGTTGAAGAGGATGGCGAATGGCATGAAGCTCTGGCAGAATGGCTGCGGAATGGAGATACCATCCAGGTCGTAGTACTTCTGGAACTTCTCTGCGGTCAAATCTGCACATACCAATGTAATGATGTAGCAGACGATGGCTGCAAAGTAACCCCAAAGCAGACTCTCACCCATCACGAAGTATGCCACGGCACCGATAAAGGCGAAATGCCAGTAGTTCCAAAGGTCGATGTTCACCGTACGGGTGGTCTTGGTAATCAACATCAGGAAGTTGACTCCCAAACAGATTGGGATAATCAAGGCACCCACCGCTGTGTTATAAGCCACGGCAGCGGCTGCAGGCCAACCCATGTCAAACACGTTCAACTGTAGGTGATAGATGTCGGAGATTGTCTTCAAAGGGTCATTGAAGTTGGTTGTCAGCAAAGCCGTAACCACACCCAAGCCCACGAAACCCACACCTACGAAGAGTCCCGACTTCAAAGCCTTTCCGAATTTCATGCCGATACACAAGCCGATGACCGTGAAGATGATTGGCATCATCACGCTCGCTCCCAAGCTTATGATATAGCTAAATACCTGTTCCATTATTACTTTTGAATTGTTAAATAGTTAAGGAAATACACGCTAAGTGTACCCTACACCTGTTTTTAGATGATTTGTTGGTTGCAAAGATACACTTTTTTCTTCAATTTTAATACGTTTTCATCGAAAATATTACTTAAAAAAAATCCCATCCGAGCTTTTCGGATGGGATTTCCCTATTTTTGTACGTTTTTCTAACGTTTTTTATCCTAATCTTGATAGTAAACTCGCTTCACTCGGCTGCTGATGGTAGTCAGCACTTCGTAAGGAATGGTGTCAAGAATATCGCTCAGCGTCTGAACAGACAGATGTTCGCCGAAGATTTCTACGGAATCGCCTTCCTTGCAGTTGATATCGGTTACATCTATCATGGCTACATCCATGCAGATGTTGCCCACATACTCTGCCTTCTGTCCGTTGACCAGACAGTAGGCATGTCGATTGCCCAGATGACGGTTCAAGCCGTCGGCATAACCGATAGGAATGGCGGCGATGACACTGTCTCTGTCGAGGATGGTCTTGCGACTGTAGCCCACGCTATCCCCTGCCTTGATGTTATGCATCTGGAGGATGGTGGTCTTCAGGGTGCTCACGCAGTTGATAGTCTCGTTGTTGCGTGAGTTGATGCCGTAAAGTCCCAGACCCAGACGACACATATCCAACTGGCGCTCCGGGAAATGCTCGATACCTGCCGAATTGCAGATATGGCGCAGAATCTTATGGTCGAAGGCTGCCTGCAACTGCTTGCTGCCCTTGTCGAACAGTTCAAACTGATGGGCTGAGAAATCATCGAAGCAATCGGCATCACTGCCCACGAAATGAGAGAACACCGAACGAGGGATGATGGCATTCTGATGCTTCAGCTTGCCTATCAGCTCTTCCATATCGTTCTCAGGATCGAAGCCCAGACGATGCATACCGGTATCCAGTTTGATGTGGACAGGGAATCCGGTGACTCCTTCCTTCTCGGCTGCCTTGATCAGCGCATCGAGCAGACGGAAGGAATATACCTCCGGCTCCAGGTCGTAATCAAACATGGTCTTGAAGGCGGTCATCTCCGGGTTCATGATCATGATGTTGCTGGTGATACCGTTCTTGCGAAGGG
>ERZ1026852.1998-NODE-1998-length-10035-cov-4.440882_pt1 | contig 10035 bp, 6 predicted proteins | sample MGYA00380156_ERZ1026852 | MGnify/ENA primary metagenome ERZ1026852 (study PRJEB33269, sample SAMEA4719792) | human gut metagenome | biome: human-associated habitat; feature: organic feature; material: feces | place: Cameroon | collected 2013-10 ...
CGAAAGCACTTCGCTTGGGAAACTGCGGCCGCCATCGTTCATCGCCTGAATGCGGTAAGAGTGAATTTCGTTATCGGTCACTTTTGCCATATACTCCGCACGCTCCACCACGGCAACTTCCTTAAATGCGCCACCGTGTGCACCCACACGCTCGCTCACCACATATTTGGTTGGCATGGCTGTGGCTTCAAAACTATCAACGGTAGGTGCCCAAGTGAGCAAATACCCACCGTCTTTAGGAGTGATGGCAAACGAATTGACAGGCAGCGGTTGTACCACCACATCGCGATGATCGCGCTTGCCGATAAATTTCAAAATACCTTTATAGATGGCACGACTCGACGAGAACAGGAAGTCGGGGTCGAGACCAAGGCGCATATCGGCAAAATTCTGGTGCGACAAGTATTCGAGCAACATACCGGGCACTTGTGGCACACGAGTTTCATACAGGTTTTGCTGACTAAGACCACGGTTGGTCCAATGTGGGTCGAACTTTGCGCGCGCATCGTCCACCAACTGGCGACCCACCATGTCGGCAAGATAGCGCGACACGATGCGAGGCGTGCCGTCGGCATAGTTGCCGAAATTGTTGGCGCGATAGAGGCTGAGTGTGCCGATAGTGGCATCATCGGAAGTGACACCGGCATCGGTATGGAAGGCGAACGACAAATCGAGTGGCACACGCAAACCTTTTTCCTGATTTGGGATGGCTTGCGAACCGCCAGCCAAGTAATTCACCCACTCGCTGCGGCTACGGAAATCGTCGGCATAGTCAGTAAGTCCGTGCGACACAGTGTAAACGCTATCGGGGAAGCCGCACCACTGCAAATACGAGCGCGATCCTTCCACAAAACGAGGTGCGCCACTGGTGATATACTTGTATTCAACGCCCTCCTGCTGAAGACCCGAACTCCAGTCGTAACCACCAGCACGAGCGATATTTTCCTCGGTGGCTGGCAGTGCGCATCGAGCAATGTTGCCCATGCCGCCACCCACTTTAATGGCATCGGTAGTCACCACTCCATTCTTGCACTTGCTGGCGTTGGTGACGGTGAGCACATCCTTGTTCACACCCTTCTTGAGAGGGAATGTGCCGAGATACACCCACACGCCTCCCGACATGCGCTGATTCACGGTGAAGGTGCGGATGATGCCGCTGGCGTTCACAATGTATTGGGCATCGCTCACGCTGTTGGGGAGCGTCTTATAGGAAATATAGAGGGCGAAATCGCCATCTTCAGGCATTTCCACATCGTAGGTGGCTTTGGAGAGTTCGCCTTTCTTCACCGCCTCCACCATTCGGGCGGAGCCATCGATGAACGGATTCTCAAAATCCTTGTAGGTAGCTTGCTTGTGGGCAAAACCCACGCCAGCATCAGCCCATGACTTCTTGCCACTCTTTTCGGTGTAGGAGTTTTGGGCGAGGTAACCATCATTGTCAACAATCATTTCCACCGTGTGCACATCACGCTCACGAGGATTGAACACGTAGGCACCTGCATTTTCGAGCATCGGCATCACATAGGGAAGCACATAACTCATGGGGTAAAGGTCCTCGATGGTTTGGAACAAGCGAGGGCGCTGCCATTCCCAGCAGTTGATTTTTGGCTCGTAGTACAAGCCGTGACTGTGCCACATGGCTATCAAATTGCCATCAAGAGCCTTGGAGTAGCGGCGCGACGGACTCACTTCGGTGACAAATGGCTCGTGCTTGCGCACAAACTTCTTCGGGAAGCTGTAAAAATACTTCTCCACATCGTCGCCATTCACGGTGATATACACCTGCTTCACTTTGGCATTGTGGGCAAACTGGGCTTTGATGCCAGCCTTCAGTTTGCCCACAAATTCGGGCGTGAGATAAATGCGCGAGAAATTATCGGTGAAGTCAACCTTGAGGCTGTCGCCCGACTGTGTGAGCGAATTCACCTTCACATTGCCGATGCACATGTTCGGTTCCATCATCGGACGCAGCACCGAAAGCACGCGCTCACTCTCGGCCTCTCCCATGGTTTGGGCATAAGCCATGGCGCAACTCGCTGATAGAGCCAACGCCAGTACCAACTTTTTCATTTTCTTAGTTTGATGTGTGATATAAAATTTGAGAAGCTGTTTTTATCTCGGAAATAAAAACAGCTTCTGAGCTTATTAATCGTTGGCGTGGAATGCCACCAGACCTGGCATTGAGGCACGCACTATTTTCTTGATGTTTGCACCATAGCGACCTGCCACCGAAAGCAGCACCTCGCTATACTTACATGCCACCGAACCCACAAAGCACAATGGATAGTTCTTATAGTCGTACTGCAAGATGGTGCGCTCGAAGAATCGAACAAACTCGTTATACACTAAATTGTAAACGTATTCATCATCCAAATGGTCAGCTAAGAAGAAACTGTAGTTGCGCAAATTTCGGTTGGCGTGGGGGTTGTTATACACCTCGTCCATCACCATGTCGGCAGTCACGCCAAACTCTTCCACAAATTTGTCTCTCAAATCCACCGGAACAAGACCTTTCAGAATGTCGCCCACAAATAGGCGGCCCATGGCTGCACCACTGCCCTCATCGCCGAGAATATAGCCGCCAGAACGCACACGCTGCACAATTTCCTCACCATCGTAGAGGCAAGAGTTGGAACCAGTGCCGAGAATGCACGCAAGTCCTGGCTCATGTACCAGCAAACCGCGAGTGGCACCCACCAAGTCGGAGTCGACACTGACTGGCGTCTTGAACTGGGCAACAAGTGAAGATTCAACAATTTTGTTTTTTTCGGGGCTGGAGCAACCTGCGCCATAATAGTAAACATGGCTCCAACGGCGCTTGAAAAATTCAGCAGGGAGACCGAGGCGAATGATGTGACTGATTTCCCTTCGGGTTTGGAAGAAGGGGTTCAAACCTTCGGTATAGGCATGACCTATGATGGTGTCGCCTTGCACCAGTGCCCACTCTGTGCGAGTGGAGCTGCTCTCTGCAATCACTTTGATATTTTCGCTTGCCATAAGATAATTTAGACTTCAATAACTGAAGACAGATTTTTCAAAATTGATTTCCTATATCAATTTTTTAGAAGAATTTTAGTTTTATAGCGCAAAATTAGTCCTATTATCATAGCCACACAAAGAAACACGAGATTTTCACACGAATTTAACACCCGAAAACATCTTTTAACCCAAAGACCAAAACGAGACGGGTGTGCAAAGAGCGATTTTAACATCTTTACACATCCGTTAAGTTTTGTTGGGTTGTTTCAGAATTAGTGCTTCACCATCACTTTATGAGTTGACACTTGACCAGAAACATATACTTTAAGCACATACATGCCTGAAGCCATATCAGCCACATTCACGAAGTTGGCACCATTTGCTGCCACGAGCTGACCCTTGGTGTTGAAGAGTTCCACCTTCTCGATGAGGGCATCGGCAGCAGCCACGATGTAGTCGGATGCAGGATTTGGACCAACAGTCACATGGCTCACTTGGTTCATATCGTTGATACCGCTTGTTGAAGCCTTGAGCACATTGTCGAACTTCATGGTTCCACTCAAACCGAATGGAGCTTCGGTATCAGAACCCTTGCGCAATCTGTAGCCCACAAACTGGTAAGCCTTGCCTGCCTCAAGAGCAGAAAGTTTCTTGGTGATGTATTTCCAACCGTGGAAGTTGACTGCGCCAAGAGGTTCAACCACTTCTGCTCCATTTTCATCACTGAAAACGGCACAGAGTGTATTGTAACCCATATCACCCCAAACGTGCGCACCGAGTTGGTCGCCTACGTTGAATTTCTCTGCGCTTGGCTTATTTATGCGGAATTCAACCACACCACTTGGATCATAGTTGGCGAATGTGTATGCCACCTGAATAGCCTTGCTGCCAAACAACTTATCAGTTACGGCTGTCAACTTAGCAGTAGAAGGATTTGCACAATCTCTTTCAATTAATTGATAGTCAGCCACAGCCTCGAAATCAGCCACCACTGTGCCGTCTTTAGCCTCGCCGGCATCAACAGCGGTAAACTTATATTCCTTGCCTGCCTCCAGTTGCAAACCGATAGTGTCGCAAAGGGTCTTATCTACCACGAAGCGGTATTCCTCGCCAGGAACGAGGGCTTTCAGCAATGGGAGTTTGCAATAGCCGTAAGCATCGCCTGCCTTGTTGTTCTTGATGGCGCGCTTGCTGAAATCGAGTTGATTGCCCGCTTTGTCATAAACATGGAAATAGCTCGACAAGTTGTAGGCGTTGAGCAAGTGAGCAGTTCTAAATTCCATGAAGGCACCAGCCTTGAAGTGAACTTGGTCGCCATCGGCAGGGAACACTGCCAATGGATAGATGTGGTTGCGGTCGGCAGTCTTGAACTTGAAAGTGAAATCTTCAGGCATTTCCACACCACCACCGTGCTTAGCGCTCTTCTTGAGCGTTACGGTGTATTCAGTGTTCACTTCATAAGCATCGGTAGGAGTGAAAATCATGCGGTAGTTGGTGTCTTCCCACTTTACTGTGCCCTCCACCTTAGGAGTGATGGTGAGAGCTGCCTCGGTGGCATCAACGTCCATATCCCAGTTGAATTGGAACACGAGAGGTTCGTTACACTTCACAGGAGCGTCACCCTCTTTCCATACTGGAGAGTAAGAAACCACAGCAGGAGGAGTGTTGCGCACACGCTTCATATCCACATTCATGTAAGTGGCGTCGTCGGCTTTCACCTCAATTTGCACTATCTTGGTCTCATATTCTGGGTTGGAGATTTCCACATTGTAAGTGCCAGGATTCACATATTTGAACACGAAGATACCATTGAAGTTGTTGTCGGTGGTGTAGGTTTGCACCACGGTGCCTTCGCCATCAATCAGTTTCACGAGAGCACCGTTCACTGGCTGACGCTTGTCGGCGCCATACATCACGAGGATACCCTCGCGTGGACGGCGGTCGTCGCGCACGTTACCCATCACCACACCTGTGGTCAATTTACCGCTAATGTCAAAGAAACTGTCGGCACCACGAGAGAAGTTGAAACCTTCCACCCAGCAATAATCCTTGTTGATGAGGCGGTAAGTTTCGGGATAGTAGTCGTGGAACGAGCCTTCATCGAGCATGGCGTTGGTCTTATTGCCACGAAGCACGCCGTAGCCTTGTGTGCCCCATGATGGTTGGAAGTTCCAGTCGCCCCACACTTGGTAATTAGGGCTGCTCCACACTGTACATTCGTTGCCGATGATGAATGGAGCCAATTTTTCGGTGAGCACCTTGCACTGTGGATTCTCTGGCTGGTCGGTGTAGCCACGGAAGAAGCCCATAGGGAAATTCACGCGTGCTCCCTCGCCCTGACCAGTAGCGTTGCTGTGGATTGAGTAGAACACGTCGGCACCGCTGTTGTTACACAGGCGAACGATGGTTGAGAGCGCCAGGTCGTCGTCCTCGGTGTTGGTTTCGCGCGAAACGGTTACCTTATAGCCCTTTTTCCACAAAATTTCACGAAGTGCAAAGCACTTATACATATTGGAGTTTGATTCCCAAAAGCCCATAGTGTCGCCTTGCGCGTAGGGATAGATGGGCACGTTACGGTCGTTGCTGGTGTGGCCACCGTGACCGGGGTTGATATACACATGAGGTTGGTCGGTACTTGCATTGGCAAGATTAAAACCTAACGCTGCGACAAACAGCAGCATTACTGAAATTAAGATAGTTTTTTTCATCGTTGCTCGCTGTTTAATTATTCGTTGATATTAATTGTCATTTGATAAAGCAGACCATCGATTGTGGTGTAAACAATCTTGCCGGCAGCGGCAGTTGGCTGCATCGACATTGATGTTTCTGAGGTCAAGTTGGTCTTGAAAGTGCCATCAGCCTTAATCAGCATGATTTGTGAAGAAGTGAACTGGTGACCGTCGTCCTTGGCATTTTGTGCCACGATGTAGTCGTTGTTGTACCAGAATGGCATTTCATATTTTCCGAGCATAGAAAGCACCTTGCCGTTGAGGTCGGTGACCACGATGCCCTTGCCAGCAGCGAAGAATGCCACTTTCTTGCCATCGGGAGAGAGTGAAGCCCACAGATAGCCAGCGTAAGAAGGCACTGGGGTGTATTCCTTGGTCACGCCATTTTTGGTGATGTAAAGCACTGAGCCTTGCACACACACAGCGGTGCCCAAACCCTTTGCTGGGGCAAACGATTTCTTTGCGCCTTTGAAGCCATTGGCACGAGTGCCCAATTCAGGGCGAACATAACCGTGTTGCGCCTCAAGCACCACTTCGCTCTTGGCTGTGGCGTTGTCGTAACGCATACCTGTGCGGTAAATCAAGCGATTGTCGCCCAACTTTTGAGTCACATAGTAAACATCGCCATTAGCGCTGAACGAAGCGTCGATACCTGCGCCCATTTCATCGCTGATGCGGCTCACCACATTGTCGGCGAAATCATACATCTTCAAGCCATACGATTCTCCGCTCGCAAAAAGCAGTTGAGAGCCAGTGCTGTTGAGCACTGGATAGTAGGCAGGTCCTTCCACGCCCTTGAGCAACCGTGTGTTAGAAGTCACAGTCACCTGCTGTGCGCTTGCCACCAGAGCAAGACCACCTACCAAAGTAAGTAGAGTTTTTTTCATCTTGTATAAAAGTTAATTAGTAATGTCGTTAGCACAATATGCAAAGTTAATGATAATTTTCCTAATATCCCCAAAAACCAAAAGTTAAAACACGCCCACCCCACCCAATATCACCGCCAAAATCACCACCCAGCGATAAGCGATAAGCGAGTTTGAGTCTGAGCAATCAGAGTGCTCCGAGTGATTTACAGTTCGTACAAATCATCTAATTGAACTTCTGCTTGAATGTCCCCCCAGTATTCATTCCGAGTTAAACCATCGGTAGTAACCATAATGGAATGAATTGCTTTTTTCGTGCCGGTTACAGTCTGGAACACATTACGTTTACGGGCAAGTTCATCTGAATAATCCAAAGTGATGGTGTATGAATTCTTCGAGTATTTCATTTCGCATACATCAATTATCCCATCGCTACGGTCTATAAGCAAGTCTATCTGAACTCCAGGTCTGCTAATGCTCTCATCCGGCAAGCAGCGCCATGCATATTCATTTGTCAGGATTCCACTAATACCAAGTTTCTTCTTAATTTGGTCAACATGCCACAGGCAAGTGCGTTCAAATGCCAAGCCGCACCATGTATTATACTTTGGAGTTCCCAACATTGATCTCCAATAATTTGATCCTTGACGCGTTCCATCTATGAATTCGTAGTAGAATAATGTATAGTGGTCTATCAACTGGAAAATATCAGATTTTGTCCGATACCCCATCATGGTGTAACTACGAATAAAGCCACACCACTCCAAATCTTTCAGAATGTCAGAGAATGCCCCGTTGTCTTCGAATCTGCCTGCCGTCAACAAGTCTTTTCGAGTCATGCCCATCTTTTTCTTGGCCAATAACTCAATTACACGAACGTATGGTTCTGGTTTTTTGAATAAAGAAGCATATAGCATCTCAAATTCGTCATGTAACTCTCCGTTAGACGAAAAAATCAATCTATCAATCTCGGCTGTTATGCTTGTTCCTTTTTGCAACAAACTCCAATAATATGGCACACCACCAAATATCATATAGGCTTCCAGAATCTGCTTGCGATTCAACACAATGCCTCTTGACCGAGCCAACTTCTCGCATAATCCCAAAGGGAAAGGATTGAGGGATATACGATGGTTCAATCGATTATGAAGCCCGCCTTTATTCTTTATTATTTTTTTTACCATCCATGAGGTACTACTTCCGCATACCACAAAAACGATATCCTTTCTTGCAGATGCCCATCCATTCCAAAAAGATTCCAGTTCGGAAAGAAACCCGGAGCGTGGAGCATCCATCCATGGCAATTCATCAAGGAATACGACTTTCTTTCCTTCTGATAGATTAGCGATGAATCGTTTGAGTTCACTAAAGGCATCGCCCCAGTTAGTCAGTTCTGGAGTGTCTTTTTGTCCGTGCTCCTTAAGTGCACGACGGAAACGCACCAACTGCTTTCTTGCTGTTAAATTCGCTGCACCAGTAAATTGAAAGTCAAATCGGTTTTCGAAGGTTTCTCTGATTAGGAAAGTCTTACCAACACGACGCCTTCCATACACTGCAATAAACTGAGAATACTCTTCATTTAGAGCATTCAGTAATACTTCTTTTTCTTTTTCTCGACCAATTAGCATGGCACCCATTATTTTTAATTCACGCCACAAATATAACACTTTTTCGTGAGTAAACAAGCGGAAAGTTGACACAATCCACACATTCCGCAATTTTACTAACGAAATACAATTTTAGGGAGTCTTTAATGGTCACAAAAAAATTCGTGTAAAATTTGTGGTGATTTGTGGCTGATTTTAACCACGAATTTCACAAATTACACGAATATTTTTTATATGTTGAATCTGTTGAATCTTGTGTGAGGTTCCCTGCCCTTACCCACAAAATTCTAATTTCTAATTTCTAATTTCTAACTTCTAACTTCTAATTTCTAACTTCTAACTTCTAATTTCTCAAAAAGGCTACTGTCCGGTTTCGCCATTGGCGATGGCGGATTCGTCGGACTCGGTGGTATCGCTGTGGACTACGGTGATTTCTTCTTCGCATTCAACGGCATCGGGCTGGGTGACGACGGTCACGTTATAGTAGGTGGTTTTATCGGCTTTCACCTCCAATTCGTAGTCTTCCACACCGTCGATAGCCACCAGATAGCGTCCGGGACGCACACGAGTGAAGCAGTAGAAACCATTGTTGTAGTTGTCGATTTGATAGGTTTGGATAGGATTTCCTTCCAAGTCGCACAACTCCACAGGCACGCCGTTGAGAGGCTGATAAGCATCTTTACCGAAAGAAGTGAGTCTTTTGCCCTTGCGTGGATAGTCGTAGCGCACAATGCCAGCCACCATGCCGAACTGCTGCGCTGGGCGGTTGAAGAATTTATCCAGCGAACGGCTGTTGATGGTAGCCAACAGTCCGCAATAGTCTTTGTTAAGCAGACGTTCACGCTCTATCTGATAGTCGTGGAAACAGTTCTCAACCAAAATGCCGGGCAATTTGTTCCATCTAAACACGCCCAAGCCAGAACGATTGCGATAGAACGACCAGTCGCCATGAGTAAGACCTCCACGGCTCCATGAAGTGGCCTCGCAGTCGGCGAGGTTCGATGCCACGATTCCAGCAAGTTCTTCACTGCCTTCAGCTGTGCCTCCACCGTCGTAACCACGATAAATGGCAAATGGGAAATTCACACGGCGAGTGGCAGACCCTGATGAATTGCTATGAATGGCGAAAAACACATCAGCACCGCTATTGAGCGCCAACTGGTGAATTTCGAAAAGGTTCAAATCGTCGTCAGTAGTGTTGTTGACACGCGACATAAACACCTCGTAGCCACGACTACGCAGAATATCCTTCATAGCCATAGCACCTTTCAAATTGCTGTCGGACTCGTAGTATTCCACACGAGCCTGCATACCCTCGTTGTAGAATGGGCATGGACGGTCGTCGCTGTCGTGTCCACCGTGACCGGGGTTCAAAAACACGCGTGGACGAATCTGCCCAGCCACCACACCAGTGTTTTGTGGGCTGCGTTTTTTTGAGCGATGTGGAACGGTTTGCTCCTGCGCTGCTTTTTTTGTTTTTGGAGGTGGCACTTCACCTTGGCTACGAGTGCTGCGCTGTGCCATGGCTGGCACCGACAGGGCGAGACAAGTGATGAGTGCTATTGAATATTTTATAAATTTCATTATTCCTTATATTGTTTTGAGCAAGCCTTTAGGAGCAGCCATTATTGGTTTGCCTCCTGATTTTCGGCAGCCTGCTTCTCTGCTTCGATTCGTGCGGCCTCTTCTGCCTTTTCCTTCGCTATGCGCTCTGCTTCCAAGCGCTCTTGCTCCAAGCGCACCTCACGCTCTTCTGGAGTTTCGAGCGTAAGCAGTTTCACGCTACCGCCCTTGGTGGTGTAGATCACGTGGTTGCCGCTCTGTCTCTTATACACATCTCCGAGCCCACGAGAC
>ERZ1026852.1999-NODE-1999-length-10032-cov-3.148141_pt1 | contig 10032 bp, 6 predicted proteins | sample MGYA00380156_ERZ1026852 | MGnify/ENA primary metagenome ERZ1026852 (study PRJEB33269, sample SAMEA4719792) | human gut metagenome | biome: human-associated habitat; feature: organic feature; material: feces | place: Cameroon | collected 2013-10 ...
GATGTCCGGATTCCGGCTTGTAAAAATATTCACAATTCATTAGTTTTGCAAGGAATATGTCGTACTTTTCGGTGGCACGTGTCGGGAAAAGGGGATAGGGCAATCACATCCGGACGTGGAACAGGAGTTCTCCTAAATGGATTTCTTTGAAAACCGAATGCCCGGAATAGGACAATCACAATTGAACGTGGAACTGAAGAGGACGCGAAGGAAAGGTGAATCGGAAGAAGGAGTAACGGCTGCATTATGTTTGGTTTTTCAGAAGGGAAAAGATACAATTCGTTCGTGGGTTATTACCGCCGCAGGTACGGTGAGCGGCTCCAGAAACTTGTTCTGGACGCAGGGTTCTCGTGCCCTAACCGGGACGGAACCGTGGGGAGGGGAGGGTGTACCTACTGCGACAACGCCGCTTTCCATCCTGGTTACAGTACTCCGGGGAAGCCGCTTCTGACACAGATTGACGAAGGAATAGAGTTCCAAAAGGTGCGATATCCGAGGGCGAGGCACTACCTGGCATATTTCCAGGCATATTCAAACACATACGGTCCGTTGGATCGGTTGAAGGCTCTTTATGAGGAGGTCCTGAGCCATCCGGAGGTGGTGGGGATCGTGATCGGCACGCGTCCGGATTGTGTCGATGAGAAGAAGCTGGACTATCTGGCTGGCTTGGCGTCGGGGCGTGTCCTTTCAGGGTGGCAAAGATCCCTTCGGCAGGCTCCGGGACCGACTGTCCAGGCCCCGGTTCCGGATACCCTCACCGCCCCCATAGTGGTGGTGGAGTACGGCATCGAGTCCTGCCACGACAGCACCCTGCGCCACATCAACCGCGGCCACAGCTTCGAGTGCGCCCGCAAAGCCGTGGAAATGACCGCCGAAAGAGGCATCGACACCGGAGCCCACTTCATTCTCGGCCTCCCCGGCGAGACCAGAGAGATGCTCCTCGACCAATGCGGCCTTATCTCCTCCCTCCCGCTGCGCTCCGTCAAATTCCACCAGCTCCAGATTGTCAGAGGCACAGTGATGGAAAAGGAATATGCCGCCGACCCCTCAGCCTTCTACCGTCCCGGGCTTGATGAATATCTTGACTTTGTCATCGACATCCTTGAACGCCTGCGCCCCGACCTTTACATCGAACGGGTCGCCGGCGAGGTCCCGCCCCGTTTCGTGAACGACACCCCGTGGGGACTCGTCCGCAACTTCGAGATCCTCCGCCTTCTGGACAAACGTCTTGAGGAACGGGACACGTGGCAAGGCCGTTTATATTCAAAGCCTTGATTAATCGATTGGCACAACTTTCGCTTGCCGGAAGGCCGGCTGTCGGGCCGGAAGCCGAATTTTTTGAGGCCATAGAAGCAGAACAACCCTCCAGCCAAGCCAACTATTGCGTGAAAATTCTTATATTTGTCAAATTTATTTGATTACAATGGCGAAGTTTGTAAACCGAGAGATTCCTGAAGGCCTCACCTTCGATGACGTTTTGCTGGTTCCGGCACATTCCGATGTACTTCCTCGTGACGTGGATGTCACAACAAATTTCACGACTGACATCAAGCTCCACACCCCGATCGTGTCGGCCGCGATGGACACAGTCACAGAAGCCGATCTTGCCATAGCGATGGCGAGGGCCGGTGGTATCGGTGTGATTCACAAGAATATGACCATCGAGCAGCAGTGCGAGCAGGTGCGTCACGTGAAGAGGGCCGAGAACGGAATGATCTACGATCCTGTGACGATCAGCCCGGACGCGAATGTCGGCAACGCCCTCGCGATGATGAAGAAGCATCACATCGGCGGCATTCCTGTCGTGGACGCCAACGGCTTCCTCATCGGAATCGTCACTAACCGTGACTTGAGGTTCCAGGAGGATATGCAGCTGCCGATTTCCGAGGTTATGACAAAGGAGAACCTCGTGACCGCGCCTAAGGGCATCACCCTGGCCGACGCCACGAAGATCCTCCAGCACAGCAAGGTCGAGAAGCTTCCTGTTGTTGATAATGACGGCAAGCTCGTCGGCCTGATCACCTACAAGGACCTTATGAAGATCAAGGACAACCCTATCGCCTCCAAGGACAGCAAGGGCCGCCTCCTCGTCGCCGCCGCCGCCGGAATCAAGTCCGACACGCTCGACAGGATCGGTCTTCTGATCGACGCCGGAGCCGACGCTGTTGTCCTCGACACCGCCCACGGACACTCCGAAGGTGTGCTCAGGATGATCAAGAAGGCCTGCGACGCCTATAAGGATTTCCAGATCATAGCCGGAAACGTCGCCACCGCCGCCGGTGCCAAGGCTCTCGCCGATGCCGGAGTCAAGGCCGTGAAGGTCGGAATCGGCCCGGGCTCGATCTGCACCACGAGAATCATCGCCGGAATAGGCGTGCCGCAGCTGACGGCCGTAATGGAGGCCGCATATGCCCTCAAGGGAACGGGCGTGCCTGTGATCGCTGACGGCGGTATAAGATATTCAGGAGACATCGTCAAGGCGCTTGCCGCCGGTGCCAGCACCATCATGGCAGGCTCCCTGCTCGCCGGAACGGAGGAATCCCCAGGCGAGACAATCATCATGAACGGCCGCCGCTTCAAGTCCTACCGCGGAATGGGATCCCTCAAAGCGATGGAGCAAGGCTCGAAGGACAGGTATTTCCAGGACATGGAGTCCGACATCAAGAAGCTCGTACCAGAAGGAATCGTGGCCCAGGTGCCTTACAAGGGGACCGTCTCAGAGGTTGTCTATCAGCTTGTCGGCGGACTCAGGGCCGGAATGGGCTACTGCGGAGCGCATACTGTCGAGGAACTCAGGAACGCCCAGTTCGTGCGCATCACCAACGCCGGCTTCCTTGAGAGCCACCCACACGATGTGACCATCACCAAGGAAGCCCCTAACTATTCCCGCTAATCAATGATGCTCAGGAGGTTCCGCATATTCATGATGGCCGTCGCCGTTGCCGCCCTTCCGTCCTGCAAGGCAATATCCTCGCTGATTCACGACGGGGAGGTTGTCGCCAGGCTGGGAGACCATAAACTCTATCGCTCGGAACTGGACGATGTGATCCCCAAGGGCACGTCTCCGGAGGACAGCGTGAACCTTGCGAACCTCTACATCAACTCGTGGGTGAAGGACAAGGCTTTCCTCGACATAGCCCAGCAGCGTCTCTCCAAGGAGGAAAAGGATGTCTCGAAGGAGCTTGAGGCCTACCGCCAGTCGCTTCTGCGGTACCGCTACGAGCAGCACTACATCAACGAGCGCCTCGACACCACCGTCTCAAAAAAGCAGATTGATGAATATTATGGCTCCCACAAAGAGTCCTTCAAACTGGAGCGGCCGATCCTCAAAGCCCGTTTTATGAATATTCCGAAAGATTCTCCGAATCTTCAGAAGATCAAGAAGCTGATGTCTTCGGACAATGTTGAGGACGTGATGGCCGCTGACAGCATCGCCTTCAATTCGACCCAGCGTTACCATGACTATTCCAATGGCTGGATAGACGCGGTGAAACTGGCCGCCGAGTTCGGTGTGGACTATGTTCAGATGCTCTCACAGCGTAGCGGCAACTTCATAGAGATGCCGGACGGGGATGCCAACATCTCTGTCGCGTTCATAGTGGATTACCGGAGGGCCGGGGAGATCGCTCCGGTGGAATACTGTGAGGACAGGATAAAGGACATCATCATCAGCGGAAGAAAGCACGAGCTCCTGGCCGGTTTGGAACGGGACTTGATAGAAGACGCCAAGGTTAAGGAGAATTTTGAAATATATTCGAAATGATAAAGAAAACAGCAATCACCATCTTCGCCCTCGCAGCGACCTGCGCGATGGCTTCTGCCCAGAAATACAAGTACGTTGACAAGACCGTCGCCGTTGTCGGCAACGAGGCGATCATGATCTCCGACATCGAAGGGGCGGTCAAGGACCGCAGCGCCCAGGGCTTTTCATCAGACAGGAATGTCCGCTGCGAGGTGCTGGAATCGATTCTCGAATCGAAGATATTCCTGATGCAGGCCAGGATCGACTCTCTCACGGTCAATCAGGACATGGTTGAGGGAAGCCTTTCCCAGCAGGCGGACAGGATGCTGACCTACCTCGGCGGCGAGGACAAGGTTGAGGAATATTTCGGCAAGCCTCTCTACCGCCTCCGTCAGGAATGGCGCAAGCAGTACGAGGACATGAGCCTCACACAGCAGGCCCAGCAGGAGATCATGAAGAAGATCCCGGAGATGACACCTTATGATGTAAAGGAATATCTTGACACGGTTGACACCAAGAACCTTCCGATAGTTCCTATCAAGTACCAGCTCAGTCAGATCTGCCGTTATCCGGACCGCGAGGCCGCGAACATGGCCGTGCGCGAGAAGTTGCTGGACCTCCGCGAGAGGATCATCAACGGAGAGAAGTTCTCCACTCTTGCTCGGATATATTCGGAGGATCCGGGTAGCGCCCGTAAGGGTGGCGAGCTTGGAATGGCCTCGAAGTCAATCTTCTGGCCTGTGTTTTCAGACGCCGCTATGGCTTTGAAGCCGGGTGTTATCTCGCAGATTGTCGAAACTCCTGACGGATTCCACATCATCGAGGTCATCGAGAAGAAAGGCGACATGTTCAACGCCCGCCACATTCTGATGAAGCCTAAATACACTGATGACGACAGGGATAAGGCGTTCAAGACTCTGGACAGCCTCCGTACCGAGATCAACAATAACGCCGTGACGTTCCAGATGGCGGCGAACTTCTACTCACAGGATCCGGCCACCAGGACCAACGGCGGTCAGATGTCCGATCCGAACACCGGCTCGGCATATTTCGAGATTGACCAGCTCAAGCCGGAGGACTATCTGGCCATCAAGGACTTGAAGGAGGGCGAGATCTCCGAGCCTGTGGAGTCCACTGACAATGATGGCCGTCAGGATCAGGTCAAAGACTATGTCGTTGGAAAGACCATCTACAAGATCATCCGTGTTGACAAGATCATTCCGGCCCACACTGCGTCGTTTGAGGAGGATTTCAGCCAGCTTCAGGAGCAAGTCCGTCAAGACAAGCAGATGAAGGCCATCGATGACTTCCTCGCCGGCAAGATCAAGGAGACCCACATTGTCATCGACCCGATGTTCAAGGACTGCGAGTTCCGTCGTCCGGGTTGGGCTTCAAAGTTCTCTGAAGACTGATGCTTGCGAGACGTCTGGCATATTCATTAATCCTTCTGCTGGTTTCGTTCGGCCTTTTCGCCCAGAACACCGAGCAGAAGGACAGTCTTGTGCGCCTGCTGGGATGTGATGAGCTTCAGCAGGTCGAGGAATATGGCCAGAGCTACAGGAAGGCTTTGGGACATGCCAGATTCGAGCACAATTCAACTCTTCTGATCTGCGACACCGCCTTGTGGAATGTCAACCAGAATGTTATAAACGCTTTCGGCAACGTCCAGATCATTCAGAACAACACAGTGCTCAGCAGCGAGAGCCTCGACTATCTCATCGACCAGAACCTCGCTCAGTTCAGAGGCGCGCTGGTCCAGCTTAGGGACAAGGACGGGAACACCCTGCGTACCACTGACCTGGACTATAACACCAAGGACAGTGTGGCCGTGTTCAGGAACGGCGGTGCCTTGCGCGACAAGGACGGCCAGATCATCGAGAGCGATGACGGCCATTACTATTCCAAGCTCAAGACGTTCAGTTTCACGAACAACGTCAACATGTACACTGACTCGATATTCGTGAAGACTGATGATCTGGACTACAACACAGGCACGAACGTAGCCACTTTCGGAACCGGCACCAACGCATGGAGGGACAACAACATGCTTTCTTCTCAGGCCGGTTTTTACGAGCGGACTTTGGAAAAGTTCACGTTCTTCAGGAACGTGCATATTCTTACCGAGAACCAGGAGGCATGGGCTGACACCTTGGTATATTACCGGGTTCCGAACAATGTGGAGATGTTTGGCCATGTGGAACTGCTTGACACGACTCGCAATGTGGCCGCGGTGGCCGGTTATGTGCAGTATATAGATTCCTTGTCATTCATAAAGTTGACCCGTGAGCCGGCTGTGATAGCGATCAGCGAGCAAGGGGAAAAGAGAGATACAGCTTACATCGGTGCGGACACATTGATTCTGCGCTCCATACCGAAATGTGATGTGGATTCATCGGAGATTTCCAATTCGGCAAGCCGTCTGAAAGAGATAAACGTGGATCCTGTCACGGAGTACCGTCGCAAGGCCTACGAGGCAGCCAAGGCCGCGGCCGAAGAGGCCCGCAAGAAGCGGGAAGAGGAAGACCCTAACGCCGCCGGAGCCTCCGACAGAGGCGCCTCCGCTGTCAAGCCAGGTGGAAAACCGACCGGGAAACCGGCTGGCAAGGCAACTGGAACGGCTATAGGAAAGACGGCGGGAACAACGGCTGGAAAGACAGGTGATAATTCAGGAGGAAAGGCGATCTCGAAATCCGGAAAACTGTCAGGTGACGCGATGATCGGCGATCCTGTGACGAAAGGCCGTCAAGGCCTTCCCGCTCCATGGGATGATGTCATTGAATATGCTCCTCCACGGTTCCAATTGCCGGACACCCTGAGAACGTCGCCCGACACTGTACGTGTTCCAAGCGACAGTCTGGCGGCGAAGACCCTTTCCGCGGTCACTGAACCTGTTTCGGTCACTGAGCCTGCCGAAGTGACCAATCCGCAATCACCGGATTCCCTGACCGTTCCTACGGATTCCCTTACCGTGCCGGGTGATTCCCTGCATGTTCCCACTGACTCTTTGTCTTTGGCCCCCAAGGATTCCACGAAGATCAGTTTCATCTATGGCATACGTAACGTCAAGGTGTTCCGTAACGACATGCAGGTCGCATGCGACTCTCTTGCCTACACGGATCTTGACTCTTTGATAAGGTTGTATGAAAACCCGATTGTCTGGAATGAGATCAAGCGGCAATACAGTGCCGACAGTATAACCGTCATTGTCAAGAACCGGTCCATTGACCGCGCCAGCTTGATGTCCAATGCCTTTATAATAGTGCAGGAGGACACCTTGTCCTATGACCAGATCCGTGGAACAGAGATGATGGCATACTTTGACAGTACCGGTGCGTTGAGGCGGTTCGACTCGATGGGTGGCGCGTCCGGAGTCTTCTACATCGAGGAGAACGGAAGTCTGGCCACCGTCAACAAGTTCGAGTCAAAGATGTTGACCGCGACATTGAAGGACGGTAATATTCAGGACTTGAACTACTTCGATGCCGTGAAGACAGATGCCTACCCGGTCGTCCAGATGAAAAAGGACGAGAAGATTCTGAAGGGATTCGACTGGCAGCCGGTCAAACGTCCCAAGGGACCGGAGGACATCACGCCATATAAGCCGCGAGAGTCCCAGAGGAAAGTCTATGAGAATGTGCCGAGAGCCGAATTCGCGCAGACGGACATCTACTTCCCGGGCCACATGAGCAGCGTCTATAAGATGCTGGCCAGACAGGATTCCTTGAAACGGGTCCGTAACGCTGAGCGCAGAAGGCTTGAGGCCGAGCGCAAGGCTGAGGCTGCCAGTATTGCCGACAGCCTTAGGATCGTTGCCGCCGCCGACAGCCTTGCTTTGGCGGACAGCCTTGCCCGTGCCGACAGTCTGGCTCTGAGAGACAGCCTTGCCAGCCGTGATTCTTTGGCGCGACAGGACAGTCTTGCCGTGAAGGACAGCCTTGTGGTTTCAGATTCGTTGTCGGTCAGCAAGGCCGATTCATTGGCCAATGATCCTTCGGCCATAAAGAAGGCTGAGCAAGAACGCAAAAAGGCTGAGAGAGAGAAGGCGCGAAAAGATCGTCAGGCGGCCAAGGAGGCCAGGTGGGCTGAACTTGACGCCCGTGATGCCGCCAAGGCTAAGGCCAAGGAGGAGAAAGCGTTGAAGAAGAAGCGTCAGAGGACCCTCAAGACATTGAAGGCGATGGAGAAACGTCGTGCTAAGGAAGAGAGGATGCTTGAACGCTACAAGGCTCGTTACGAAAAACAGAAAGCCAGAAAAGCCGCACGGAAAGCCGGTAAAAAATAAGGACTGACCTGAAGGCCAGTCCTTGATCCTTTATAATAGAATCCTTTTTTAGAGAAGTTTCTTCTTGAGGGCGTCGATCATGTCCACGGTCATGGTCTCCAGATCATAGGACGGTGTCCATCCCCACTCCTCGCGGGCGCAGGAATCATCCATCTTGTCCGGCCAAGAGTCAGCGATCGCCTGACGTACCGGATCCACCTCATAGCGCATCTTGAATCCAGGAATATGTTCCTGAATCTTGTGGTAGATAATCTCCGGATCAAAGCTCATGGAGGCGATGTTGAACGAGTTGCGGTGTTTCAGCTTGGAAGGATCCGCGTTCATGATGTCCACGGCGGCCTTCAGCGCGTCAGGCATGTACATCATGTCCATGAATGTCCCGGCCGCGATAGGGCAGACAAACTCTTCGCCTTTTACTGCCGCATAGTAGATCTCAACGGCATAGTCTGTCGTGCCGCCTCCAGGAAGTGTCACATTGGAGATAAGTCCAGGGAACCTTACCGAACGGGTGTCCACACCGTATTTGGTGTGATAATAGTCACTCAGCAACTCGGTGGCCACCTTGGTCACGCCGTACATCGAACGGGGCCTCTGGAGCGTGTCCTGAGGAGTGTTCTGATGCGGGGTCTCAGGGCCGAACGAACCGATCGAGGATGGTGTGAACACAGCGACATTGTTCTCCCTCGCGATCTCAAGAATATTCATGAGTCCGTCTATCTGGATGTGCCATGCCAGCTGCGGCTTCCTTTCCGCGACAGCCGAGAGCAGGGCGGCGAGATTGTAGATTGTGTCGATGTTGTACTTCTTCACGATGCCCAGAAGTTGCTCACCGTTGCAGACATCAGCCTCCTCGGCGGGACCGCTCTCAAGCAGAACACCCTTTGGCTCAGCACCTTTGATGTAGCCGGCGACAACGTTGCCATCCGGGTACATATTCCTGATTTTCATTGTCAGCTCCGAACCGATCTGTCCGGTCGAACCTATCACTAGTACATTTTTCATTGCGGATCGCTTGTTTATTGCTAAATTAGCAAGTGCAAATTTACATTATTTTCTGACAAGAGCCCTTATTTATAATAAAATATTATCGATTTTGTCAAAAATTAATATATTTGTCAGTGCGAAATCGAAACGTTTTAAAATTTTATCAATATGTACGGAAAATTCCAGGAACATCTACAGGCAGAGCTTGCCTCCATCAAGGAAGCCGGACTCTACAAGAACGAGAGAAACATCGCCTCCGCACAATCCGCCGAGATCACTCTCCAGGACGGCAGCAAGGCTCTTAACTTCTGCGCCAACAACTATTTAGGTTTGGCTGATTCCCCGAGGCTCATCGAGGCAGCCAAGAAGGCTATGGACGAGAGGGGATTCGGAATGTCCTCAGTCCGTTTCATCTGCGGAACCCAGGATCTTCACAAGGAGCTTGAGGCTGCCATCTCCGACTTCTTCCACACAGAGGACACCATCCTCTACGCATCATGCTTCGATGCCAACGGTGGGGTGTTCGAGCCTCTGCTCACGGCTGACGACGCCATCATCTCAGATTCCCTGAACCACGCCTCCATCATCGACGGAGTGCGTCTTTGCAAGGCTGTCCGTTACCGTTACGCCAACGCTGATATGGCCGACCTTGAGCGTTGTCTCCAGGAGGCTCAGGCCCAGAGGTTCCGCATCATCTGCACCGATGGAGTCTTCTCAATGGATGGCAACGTCGCTCCGATGGACAAGATTTGCGAGCTGGCCGAGAAGTATGACGCCCTCGTGATGGTTGATGAGAGCCATTCCGCCGGCGTTGTCGGCAAGACCGGCCACGGAGTCGCGGAGCAATATGACTGCTATGGCCGCATTGACATATTCACAGGCACCCTCGGCAAGGCGTTCGGTGGCACCGTCGGCGGATTCACCACAGGCCGCAAGGAGATCATCGATATGCTCCGCCAGCGCTCCCGTCCGTATCTCTTCTCCAACTCTCTGCCGCCTATGATCGTGGCCGCCGGCATCGAGA
>ERZ1026852.2006-NODE-2006-length-9996-cov-5.132985_pt1 | contig 9996 bp, 12 predicted proteins | sample MGYA00380156_ERZ1026852 | MGnify/ENA primary metagenome ERZ1026852 (study PRJEB33269, sample SAMEA4719792) | human gut metagenome | biome: human-associated habitat; feature: organic feature; material: feces | place: Cameroon | collected 2013-10 ...
AGTCAAAAGTCTATGTCACCAAACGATGGCACATACTTGCTCTAATATACAGAATACTGCCGTTTTATATTTTCAAACAATTGTAGCTTCTAACATTTTATGAAAACATTTTGCCGTGTGGATTTATTGTTGTAGATTTGCGGTGAGATACTAATGTTAAATAAGCCATGATTCATCAACTCAATCACCGCCTCTCCCAATCCGACATCCATGAGCTATGCGCCTTGACCCAAGGCGGGCGTAACAACAGTCTTAAGGAGCAGCTATACCAATTGACATTGGATGCCGACCGCCGTGTAGCAACCAATGCGCTGTGGGTATTCACGCATTTTGCTGCAGTAGACATGGAGTGGCTATATGCCAAGCACGACCAGCTTATTGACCGTTGCTTGAATGAGAAGGATGCTACAAAGCTTCGTCTAATGCTCAATCTGCTTCTTCGTCAGCCTTATACCGAAGAAGATATCCGTACCGATTTTATAGACTTCTGCCTGACGCGACTCGCCGACACTAAGTCGCCTTATGCCGTAAGGGCGCAATGCATTAAGCTTGCCTACGTGCAAATGCGCTATTGGCCCGAACTTCTTAATGAATTGCGTCAAACGCTTGAAATGATAAGCTGCGAACCTCTATCGCCTGGACTGCGCTCGGCATGGCGGCAAGTGATAAAGAAATCTACACCCTACTCATGTTCTCCTGTTCTCTTGTCTTAAAACATCAACAAGTCCTCTCGTCCTATCTTCTCACCGATAAACTGCAATTTACACTTCTATCACTCCATATTCTGTATGAACCTGATTTTTGCCCTAATCCGGCTCAGACTTGCCTGTGTTACGCCTAAATAGGTGGCGATACTTCCCAGCGGCAATCGCTGTAACAAATCTGGTTCTTTCTCCAATAGCTCCTTATACCGTTCCGAAGCGATAGCGGACAACATAGAAATCAGCCGTTCCTCAGTGGCAAGCAGCTCCATCTCCGCATAACGCCGTCCCCAATTGGCGATGTGCAAGTCTTCCGAAAACAGCTCTTTCATTTTTTTCCTTTTCAATACATATAAGACGGAATCTTCCATCAATTCCATTGTTTCATATCCCGGCTCGTCATTTACATAGCCTTTCATAGAAACAAGGGTCGCTCCCTCTTTGCCGACCCAAAACGTAATTTCTTTCCCATCCACCGAAGTATAGGCACGGACAATGCCTTGTTTAATGAAAAAGATGTCTTTCTCCACCTTGCCGCATTCCAATACTCTGAATCCTTTGGGATATGAGACTTCCGTCAGGCATTGTTGCAACCTGTCCAAAGATGCGTCCGGCATGGCATATCTTTGGTTGATGATTTCCTTTATATCCATAGTTCATTGCTGTTGTTAGTGTGCAAAATTATAAAATAGCATACGGAAACGAGAATAAACAGATGTTTTTTTGTCAAATGAAAAGTCTGTTTTTGCCAAATGCAAAAAGCTATTAGGGATTGTTTGTTTATTTTTGCGCCCGAATTTAATAAAACATAGGTATGAATTGGATAATCTTATTATTGGCAGGATTGTTTGAGGTGAGCCTCACATTCTGTTTAGGGAAAGCGAGAGCGGCATCAGGAGTTGGATTTTATTTGTGGGGAAGCGGTTTCCTTGCCTCTACCGTACTGAGCATGACTTTGCTTGCCAAAGCGGTACAGACTTTGCCTTTGGGAACTGCGTACGCCATTTGGACGGGAATCGGAGCGGTTGGTACGGTTTTGATTGGGATATTCGTTTTCAAGGAACCTGCCACTCCCATCAGGCTTTTCTTCCTCTTCGCGCTCATTGCATCCTTGATAGGATTGAAAGTCGTGTCATACTGAAAGGAGACGACAAATGAAGTATGAATTAAGAGAGAACCAAGGCATTCCGGTAGCTCTGCTGGCTCTGATGGCAGTTGCTACCGGACTTTCCGTTGCCAACTGCTACTACAACCAACCTTTGTTGGGTAGCATGGCAAAAGATTTCGCGGTAAACGACTTTTCTGCTAGCATGGTAGCGACATTGACACAGATAGGCTATGTGACCGGACTTGTGTTTGTCATCCCGCTTGGTGATTTGGTCTCACGAAAGAAGCTGATATTGACCAATTATATCATATCTTCGTGCGCCTTGCTTGCCATTGTCCTTGCCCCGAACATCTATTGGGTGTGGGGCGCATCATTGCTTGCCGGCGCATCTTCGGTTATGCCGCAATTTTTCATTCCGTTAGTATCTTACTATTCACCCCCTGCGCACAAGGTGCGCAACGTAGGGATTATACAATCTTGCCTGCTCATAGGTATTCTTGGTTCACGGGTATTCAGTGGCTTTCTGGCTGACGTATGTGGATGGCGTTCCGTCTATTTTGCAGCTTGCTTGTTTATGCTCGGATGCTTCCTGATGATTCACAAGATGCTACCGCGTTGTCTACCTGTTCGCAAGAAAGTTATGCAGGGTTGATGAAATCTTTGTTGCGCCTGCTCTCCCAATACCCGTACTTGCGTATCGCATCGCTGAGGGCGGCATTGGCTTATGGCTCGTTCTTTGCTTTGTGGAGTTGCCTTGCTTTTCGGATGAAACAGGAACCTTTTTTTGCCAGCGACGACATTATCGGAGCACTCGGCTTGTGTGGACTGGCAGGTGCATCCACGGTGGTTTTCATCAGCGGCTACGTCCAAAAGTATGGTGCGAGGTTCTTCTCTATTGCCGGAGGATGCGTAGTGTTGGCTGCATGGATACTGGCATTTTGGGGGAATGACAGCTATTTGTGGATGATAATTGCTATCTTGCTGATTGATGCCGGTATGCAATGCATCCATTTGTCGAATCAGACCAGTGTAGTCGCCCTTGACGCATCTGCCATCAATCGTATCAATACCGTTTATATGACCATTTACTTTTTGGGTGGTTCTGCCGGTACATTCGTTTCCGGTCTGTCTTGGCAGCATTACGGGTGGACAGGTGTGGTGGGGGTAGGAATTGCCTTTACCGTGGCTTCCTTGCTCGTAAACTTTTTCAAGCAATTATAGAGCCGTATTCCCTCCCGTTTTTTTGTCAATCACATTTTTTTTCTTTATACCTTTACACTCGAAACATCAAGAGCAGTATTCAAAAACACTCGTATCATGCCATGATACGATCGTTTCAAGGCACAATACGGTCATATCATGGCATGATACGATCGTTTCAAGACGCGTAACAGTTCTTTATCACGTTCCTGACATTAGTGTCACGATTGTAAATGGACATGGTGTCGTATTGCATAGATTCCCAACATCTATAATTATCTAAAAAAATTGCTTTTGGGGTTTATGCCTATGCCTATGTTCACATTCGCAACAATGTTAGTCGTAGCCTTGTGTCGTCACAGCGTTTGCTGTTAATATATCATTTTCTTCTCCGTTGCTCTTTCGTTCGTTCTTCGATCATCCTTCGTAGTGAACTCGATCATCCTCCGTTGTGAACTCGATCTACCTCCGTTAATGAAGCGGAGGCATAATGGAGGTATAACGGAGGTATAACGAAAGCATAATGGAGATGTAACGAAGAGCGAACGTAGAAGGAACGAGGGGATTTATAGTTGAACTCATCGCTTTATAGTTTTGGTGCCCCGGTTTCAATCTACGCACCCATATAGGGTGCGACGAATCGTGACTTCTGTCCTCGCAAGCGCAAGTCGTTTCAATCCACGCATCCATATAGGGTGCGACAAAGACATCCATAATGATAAGCGTTACAAGAGGGTTTCAATCCACGCACCCATATAGGGTGTGACTAGAACACCAAATTCCATTGTAGTGTTATCTGCTGGTCTTAATTCGGCTTCCCCTCTTTATCCGTGTGACTAGAACACCAAATTCCATTGTAGTGTTATTGTCGTTTCAATCCACGCACCCATATAGGGTGTGACAGTTGCAAGCGTCGTTGCTTGATATGCCCGAACCGTTTCAATCCACGCACCCATATAGGGTGCGACTCGGTCTGTGGTGTGCTTGTTGTCGGAGCTGTAACGTTTCAATCCACGCACCCACATAGGGTGCGACTTTAATTGCGGACACTCACCCGTGTCCGAGTTGGTTTCAATCCACGCACCCATATAGGGTGCGACGCACTCGAAAACGTTACAGATAACGTTTTATATGTTTCAATCCACGCACCCATATAGGGTGCGACTGATACACACGATTCGTATGTTAAGCAAGAGGATGTTTCAATCCACGCACCCATATAGGGTGCGACAAAGGTGCTGTCTATATTCTGTTGTGCCAGCCTTGTTTCAATCCACGCACCCATATAGGGTGCGACTTGCAAACGTTGTTAAATATGTTAGCGATCATCCAGTTTCAATCCACGCACCCATATAGGGTGCGACTATATAAGAAATTCAACAAAGGAACAGTATCAGAGTTTCAATCCACGCACCCATATAGGGTGCGACGCGTCACATACACCATTATCGTCAACAAAAACAGTTTCAATCCACGCACCCATATAGGGTGCGACTAGCTCAACAGGTACTTCCATCCCCATCTTACGGTTTCAATCCACGCACCCATATAGGGTGCGACTGCAACTATCAGTTCCATTCATCATCTACATCATAAGTTTCAATCCACGCACCCATATAGGGTGCGACGGCATATGAATTCTTTTATAACAAATGGGGTGCTGTTTCAATCCACGCACCCATATAGGGTGCGACGATCAGTTGTGAGCATGCCAAGATTCAACTTCATGTTTCAATCCACGCACCCATATAGGGTGCGACATCATGATCCTGGAATATATCCTGAAAAGAAAGATGTTTCAATCCACGCACCCATATAGGGTGCGACGAAGTATCGGCACAACCTCCCTTTGGTCGGCGGTTTCAATCCACGCACCCATATAGGGTGCGACAATATTCTTCTTCACTTTGAAACCACTATAACGAGGTTTCAATCCACGCACCCATATAGGGTGCGACGTAGTATAGCGTGGCAGAAATAAATCATTATAGGTTTCAATCCACGCACCCATATAGGGTGCGACTGTCATCTACAAAAACAGAACGATGTGTTGCCTCGTTTCAATCCACGCACCCATATAGGGTGCGACGAGGACACCAATACCACCGTTCTTATACCATTCGGTTTCAATCCACGCACCCATATAGGGTGCGACAGATTACTGACCTTTTGTCAAAGTTCGGTAATAAGTTTCAATCCACGCACCCATATAGGGTGCGACCAACTTGCTGCTTAGAGAGTTTTTTCAAGGCAACGGTTTCAATCCACGCACCCATATAGGGTGCGACTGATGATGATGCAAAGATATGTCGGATTATTGAGTTTCAATCCACGCACCCATATAGGGTGCGACATATTTGTTAGTGTGTGTCCTTTAGAATCAAGGAGTTTCAATCCACGCACCCATATAGGGTGCGATAAATTTCAAAGACGGAGGAGTCGCAGACTTCAAAGTTTCAATCCACGCACCCATATAGGGTGCGACCTTCTCAGTCTGGTAATTTCCGTCTTCAGACATTGTTTCAATCCACGCACCCATATAGGGTGCGACATTAAAAACTCCTATCTTTGCTCATGAAAGAAACCCGTTTCAATCCACGCACCCATATAGGGTGCGACCAAGATAGGGCAGCGTAAAGCCACATTGATATTGTTTCAATCCACGCACCCATATAGGGTGCGACACAATCACCACACGAGACATCAATAGAAGATGAAGTTTCAATCCACGCACCCATATAGGGTGCGACGTATCGGCAGGCTTATTAGATGATTGAGAAGAAGTTTCAATCCACGCACCCATATAGGGTGCGACAGAGTCCTTATTTACAAAAGCCGTTAGACGCTTGAGTTTCAATCCACGCACCCATATAGGGTGCGACGTACGCTGATAGCGTGCCTTAAAGGCAAACCAAAGTTTCAATCCACGCACCCATATAGGGTGCGACGTCGCCAAGATCTACAAGCAATGGCATTATGTCGTTTCAATCCACGCACCCATATAGGGTGCGACTGCCGAGCGAAGCCATTTTCCGTTTTCTTTCTTAGTTTCAATCCACGCACCCATATAGGGTGCGACTTGTCCTCAAAGATTCCGCCCAAACGTTTTAGAGTTTCAATCCACGCACCCATATAGGGTGCGACCGATGGAACTGCAAGTGCTCGCTTACATCCACTGACGTTTCAATCCACGCACCCATATAGGGTGCGACTCTACCTCCGTCGTTGTTACCACGAGGATATTGGTAGTTTCAATCCACGCACCCATATAGGGTGCGACTGACGGACGTTTGTTCTCGAACTTCTGCACCTTGTTTCAATCCACGCACCCATATAGGGTGCGACAAGAAACCGCCTCGCGGGATTAGCTGCCCTTCTTGTTTCAATCCACGCACCCATATAGGGTGCGACTGTCAACAGCGTAGATAAGGTTGCCCTCTACCGAGTTTCAATCCACGCACCCATATAGGGTGCGACTGTATATTCAGCAAATGTCTGAATATCACTATGCAAAGTTAGTAAATTTGCGAAAGATATCAAAATTTGCAATTAGAAAATGATTATTCACCATTTGCCTTTTTAATATGCTGAATATCAGTATGTGCGAACCTTTAGGCTTTTTATGCAAAGCATTAGGTTCGCATTTTATATAATCAACTCTCCAGAAAAGTCTATTCCATTGTTCTTTCCTATAGTGTCCACTTTATTCTTCCAATTTTTCCCCAGAATATAAAACCTAATACTGTCTTGCTCAGAGTCAATAATTGTATTTAATTTATTCTTTAACATAACAAGCTGGGCTTCTGTTACGATACATTCGAAAACAGAGTTTTGAACACGCTTACCATAATCTATACATGCTCTTGCCACATTGCGTAAGCGTTTTGCTCCATGTGGTGATGTGATGTTTACATCATAAGTAATAAGAACAAACATAAGCTATTTTATTAAGAATACAGGATAATCATCAATATCCTTTCGGATAAATCTCGCTAATAACATTGCTTGTATATAAGGTAGAAGACCGATGCTGACTTTCTCATTAAGATACGGATGAGTTATTTGTTCCTTCTTCCTGTTTTGCCAAGCGGAAAGTATAATTTTTCGACCTGAGTCGGTCATAACAATCCCCTCGTCACATTGTTTTATGAAATCCTTAATTGTTATTTGTTTTCTGTTTATTAAAGACAGTACTAATCTGTCTCCTAAATAAGCTCTTAATTCTTCCATCATATCCAATGCTAATGAAGCACGTCCAGGTCTTAGTGTATGCATAAACCCAACGTATGGGTCTAAACCTACAGTTTCTAACGCAGCCGTCATATCGTTGCATATAAGAGTATAAATGAAGGACAACATAGCATTGATTGCATCTTTAGGAGGACGACGGTTTCGCCCTTCAAAAACAAAATCTTCCTTTTGATTGAGCAGAAGGCGAGAGAACACGCTGAAGTAATAGGTTGCAGCTTCTCCTTCTATGCCTCTCACAATATCTATTGAGTCAGCATTCAATACCTTTCTTTTGCATCTTTGTAAATTATCAGCAACTTCAGCTATAGAAGAATCATTTCCGTTGTCTCTTAAGAAACGACACAATATATTACGATAGTTTTGAATTTTCCCTCCTATAAAAAGTTTGCAGAGATGAAGGGCATAATTAGGCTCGTCAGAATTTCTGTATTGAGCTTTTCTTAGCAATACGTTTCCTTTTGTCGGTCCTTGAGAACGACTTATGTATCTACCCTGTGGTGACAGGAAAGTCAAGGAGACGTTGTTGTCAGCACATAACTTCATAAGTCCTGGACTTGCGCCCATATAGCCAAATGTGATAATTTGTTCAATGTTGTGAATAGGAATGCGGAATATCTCGTTTTGTTTAACGGATACTACTACATTAAGCCCGTCTTTGCTAAGATAGGCTTCTGGTGTTGTTACGTATAGTGTGTTAAGTAATATCCTCATATAGGTTTTTGCTTAAATAGGTTGACACTTGAGTGCAGTCACTCATTTCTGGCATGCAAATATTTACTAATGAACAGTTCTTACAATGGCGTTGTTTGTTGGCTTTAGGTAAAACACCTGTTTTAAATATTTTGTGCATTTGCTTGGCACACTGAATGGAGGTGTTTCTTAACGATTCGGTAATTGAGATAGTTTCTCTATGCTTCACCTCATCATAATACAACGCTCCATAAGGAATGTTAATGCCATACATCTCTTCCAAGCACATTGCTTGTGCTGCCAATTGCACCTCATCTCTCTCGTCTGGTTTATGATGCCCTCTTTTGTATTCTACAGGGTATGGCTTCCAATAACCCTTGTAGCGATTGTGGGTAATGGCATCCTCTGAACTATCTGATGGTATCAGTTCTACTGCATCAGTTATGCCATATAGTCCTAATTCTTTTGAGGCGATATGTAGGGAACGAAGTGTTATGACATCACCATTTTTCTGACGATAGAAGGGATTGTCCACATTCTTGTGGAGAATCTGCCCTTCCGTCGTCAGTTTGTTTTCTGCCCATTGTTGCTCGATATGAATCAAAGCCCATTGTCGGGGGCAGAACATGAGCATTTCGTCTTCAGTATACATGATGATACTAAATCAATTCTTCAATGGTTACACCGTTAGGAACAAAGTCCTTGTCTATTGTGACGTCATAGTCGGTGAATGATCTTGGTGCGGCATCTGTGTTTTTCTTGATTTTCACCAAGTCGAATAGCTTGTTTGCTGGAGCATTACCAAGTATAGAATCATGACGGAAAACAATGAGTTTCTGTGCACTCATCAGTCCACGTGCAGCAGAACGGTCAACATCAAACATATTCTTTAATGCCTCAAAGAAAAGTTGTAAGTCTTCCTCTGAGAAGCCAGTTTGCTTGGCAAGATTGGCTGATATAAAACCGTGGCAGACGTATAGTCCGTAAGGAACTGTAGCCTTGCGCCCCATAGTTCTATTATCGCCTTTTTGCTTTTCAGCTTCATTTTCTGTTGCCACAGCCATACGTGTGATAGAATGTTCAGCGGTTGCTATAGGATCAACAGAACGAGCAAAGGTAAACTGGATAGGACCTCTTACCTGTCCGGCATTTTTACCAGTTGACATTACTGCTCCAAATGTGCGGATATCATAATAGTTCTTGCACATGAATAGACGAGCGGCAGCAGTCTTGTCTTTTGCATTCTTTACTTCTTCGTCATCATGAGCCTTATCTATCTCACTGTTAAGAACAGCCTTCTCCTTAATGAAGATATCATAACCGTCTGATAAATCTTTTGCAACTTGTACGTAGTTGCGAACTTTGCGTTTCAAGCAAACATCTGTCACCAAGCCCGTACCCGTCTCAGCATCAACACGAGGAAGATTTCCTGCATCGGGATCACCATTAGGATTTCCATCCTGTACATCAAACATGTAAACGAAGTCGATTCTATTATTAATTTCAGCCATAATAAGTTATTTAAAGTGTTAATATTTTCTTAATTCTCTTTCTTTGTAAAGAAATCTTGTCTCTGGTGGTAGTATCCTATGAAGAATCTGCCTTGGTCTTGAAGGTCAAGATGTGCAGGAAAACCTGTTGCGGGAATCTTGTCTATGATTTCTTGCTTTATCTTCTCATAAAATATTCTTCTGTTTTCGTTGGCCAATTTCTCCATGTGATGTGAAGAAAGATTGAGGATGGTGGCAAACACAGAAGCAGGTGTTGCACTTGCAGCATTCATATATCTTTCACGTATGCTGCTAATTCTGTTTGCATCTTCTTGGATTTTGTCAAGAACTGCAAAGAGGCGACCACATAGGTAGCCTTGATTTGTGTTACTTTTGTCTAACATAGTGTCTATTTTTTTGTTATTATCATTTATTCTGTTAAGATAAGCTTTGATGATAGCCATGCGAGCTATGCGAATTGCATTTTTGTCTTTGTTACCAGACTCTGCTCTTATTCTGCGAATACACGCCGAAAACAACGTGAACGGATATGGTG